>TARA_R100000789_G_scaffold10943_8_pt1 | contig 30054 bp, 28 predicted proteins | sample TARA_R100000789 | Tara Oceans TARA_R100000789 (sample SAMEA2623403) | marine metagenome | biome: marine biome (ENVO:00000447); feature: mesopelagic zone (ENVO:00000213); material: "saline water (ENVO:00002010), including plankton (ENVO:xxxxxxxx)" | depth 450 m
GTGCGTTGCTGGCGACTTTGGGCGGCACACCAGAGTCGCCGACCCGGCGCTGGTGGCTAGGCACCGGGCTGGGTCTGGCGACCGTGGCGGCGCTTGTGGTCCTCTCACCCCTGCCATCGCTGCTGAAGGGGCCAGAGTTCGGGGCACAGATTGCCTCGTCTGACGGAACCTTGCGATTTGATGCGACGGTCACAGGCGACGAACTGGTGCTTGCCCGGCTTGAGGGCGGACCGCGCCCTGGCCGTGCGCTGGAACTGTGGCTGATCGCCGATGGCGCGCCTGCGCCTGTGTCGCTGGGCGTGTTGCCAGAGGCAGACAGCGCCCGGATTGCGCTGTCACCCGACCTTGTCGCGCAATTGACCGGTGCGGCTCTGGCCGTGTCGGATGAACCGCCGGGCGGCTCTCCCACCGGGGCCCCCACGGGTGAGGTTCTGGCGGCGGCCGCGCTGGTCGCCCTCTGAGCCGACCTGCTGGACAGTGCCCTGCCCTCTGCTAGGGTCCGCGTCAAAACCAGCAGGAGAGTCTCATGTCCCTTGACGCCACCCTTTCCCAGATCGATTCCGACCTGCCCGCAGCTCTGGACCGGTTGATGGCGCTGTTGCGCATCCCGTCAATCTCGACCGATCCGGCCTATGCCGACAAGTGCCAGCAGGCCGCCGATTGGCTGGTCGCCGACCTGAAGAGTCTTGGCATTGCGGCCGAGACGCGCGAAACGCCCGGCCACCCGATGGTTGTCGGTCATGTCGAGGGCGACGGCCCCCATGTGCTGTTCTATGGACACTACGATGTGCAGCCGGTCGACCCGCTGACCCTGTGGGACCGCGATCCATTTGACCCGCAGATCGAGGACACCGCCAAAGGCAAGGTGATCCGCGGCCGCGGCGCGTCCGATGACAAGGGCCAGCTGATGAGCTTTGTCGAAGCGTGCCGGGCGTGGAAATCCGTCCACGGCACCATGCCCTGCCGCATCACCTTTTTCTTCGAAGGCGAAGAGGAAAGCGGATCGCCGTCATTGATCCCCTTTCTTGAGTCCAACAAGGATGAACTGAAGGCCGATCTGGCCCTGATCTGCGACACCGGCCTGTTTGAAAGCCGTGTGCCGTCGATCATCACACAGTTGCGTGGACTGCTGGGTGAGGAAATTACCTTGACCGGCCCCGCCAAGGATCTGCACTCGGGTATGTACGGCGGTGCGGCTGCCAACCCGATCACCCACCTTTGCCGCATTCTTGGCAATCTGCATGACGCCAATGGGCGCATTCAGGTGCCACATTTCTACGACGACATTCCTGATCTTTCGGATGACATCAAGGAACAGTGGGACGCGTTGAATTTCGACCACGCTACTTTCCTTGGCGATGTCGGTCTGGCCAAGCCCGCCGGCGAACAGGACCGTTCGGCGCTGGAAATGATCTGGTCGCGCCCCACTGCCGAGGTCAACGGCATCATCGGCGGTTACACCGGCGACGGGTTCAAGACGGTTCTGCCCTCCAAGGTCTCGGCCAAGGTCAGCTTTCGCCTTGTCGGCCAGCAGGATCCGCACAAACTGCGAGAGCATTTCCGTGACTGGGTGCGCGCGCAATTGCCCGAGGACGTCAAGGCAGATTTCCACGGTCACGGTGCTTCGCCCGCCAGCCAGATGCAGACGACGCACCCGGCGTTTGAGGCGGCGCGCAGCGTGCTGGGCGCGGAATGGGGATATGACGCCGCCTTTACCGGCTGCGGCGGGTCGATCCCGGTTGCGGGTTATTTCAAGAAGATCCTAGGTATGGATTCGATGTTGGTGGGTTGGGGCAAGGACGACGACCAGATCCACTCACCGAATGAGAAATACGACGTCGAGAGCTTTCACAAGGGCATCCGCAGCTGGGCGCGTATCCTTGACGCGATCCGCTAGTGCCATGCGGGCGGGGTTTTCGCGGGTTTGATGACAAACCTGCATGAATTGAGGGCAAAAACCGACTTTCGGCCACAATTCGCCGAAAATCTCGCCGCAATCGCGCGTTAACCATTGGGGCATGACAATGCCCTATCGCCCCTCCGCCTTTCGCAAGCAAGACCACGGTGATTTCAGCCGCCGGGTCCGGCAGATCGACCCAACAGCACAGTGCGGTGGCCCAAACCACCGCAACAGGACCCAACCCAAGGTCGTGACCGCGGCGCTACTGGGGTTCGGCGCGGCCTACATGACTGCGGCGATCGCCACCAATCGCGCGGTGATCGAAGCGACTCTGCGTCAACAAGGACTAGCCGCAGATACGCAACAGATGATCCTGTCCATCCTGACCGCCGCGTTGGCCGCGACGCTGGTCATGTTGACGATTCAGGTCATTCGGACGGCCCTGACCGCAGGTGTTGGACGTAAGAACGGGCGGGCCTATGTCATGGGCGCGGCACTTGCCTTCGCCATGTTCTACACACCCGACGCGATCTACATTCTGGGCTACGACTTGCTGGATGGGCATTCGCAAGGGTTTCTGGCAAAAGCCGGCAACCTGGTCGGCGACGTATTTCCCGGCCTCAATATCGACCAGATCCGCTTTACATCGTCACGCGGCTAACGCCGCTCAGATCACCCCGACAAAGCGATCAGGCAACAGATATTGCCCGTCATAATCCGGTCGCTTGAAGGCATGAAACCCGGTTTCGCCACGCGGAGCCCAGCTGCGTTTCATGCGTTTTCGAACCCACGACAGATCAAATCCGTCCTGCATGGGCAACCTCGTGAAGGCGTCAAACACCTCGCGATCTTCGCCGCGTGCCTCGGCAAACCAATGCCGCCCGATGGCGGTGTCCTGTATGCCCGTGCCCACCTCTTCCGTCACCTTGTTGCGGGCGTTCATGGTGGCTGTGTAATTGGAAAAATCACAGAATTTCAGGTGGAATAGATACAGTTCATCCGGGGCAATCAGGTGCTCATACTGGGTGAAATGGCCCCCGCGTGCGATTTTAGCGCCGTGGCTGATCACGCAGGGTTTGGAGTAATGCGGCGCAAGGCGGACGTGCCGACGCGGTCCGAGGATTGCGCCACTGATCGGCGTGTCCTCAATGTCGGTACGATGGATCACCTCCAACCCCAAAGGAGTTAGAATGCGTTTCGGGCGCGCCTCTTTGAGGTAGTCCAGCAACGAGCCACCATGTGCTGGATCCACCACCACAAGTTCATCCACGTCACCGACAACCACATGGGTATAATAACAGCGCAGACCCTGAACGAGATTGTTCAGCATTCGCCAGCGTTTCATGTCGAAATTTGGATGAGGGTCACCGGGTATCCCAATGATATTACATCCTTCTGCAAGATCAGCCACATCCCCACCACGACCGTGGTTGACGATATAGCAATTCTCGCGTCCCAAGGTTTCACCGTAGTGACGCAGCCATGCCTTCAGAAAGAACGCATCCCCACGCACCATGGTCAGCGCCGCCGCAACCGATTGCATCTGCTCTGGCCTCTTCGTCTGTTGTTTTGTCGCCAGCCTACCCCAGCCCGTGCAACTCGGGAATCGCATTCTGAAAGTCTTGCCGCTACCCTGTTGGAAAACAGGCAGTCAAACCCATGATCGATCCCGAATTTCGCGATATCGGCTGGCAGGTCACCCGGCCCCACGGCCCGCCAACCCGCTTTCAGGTTTTTGGAGAGCGCTCTTCGGGGACCAATTTCATCAAGCGCCTTCTGGGCCGCAACTCTCCGCTCAAGCCGGTCGAGGATTTTGGCTGGAAACACGGGTTTCCCCTGATGACTGCAATCCCCAAGGATCTTGCGGTCGTCTGCACCCTGCGCGACGCCCGCAGTTGGGCTCTGTCCATGCATGCCAAGCCTTGGCACTGCCCACCCGCAATGCAAGCCATGGACTTTGCGGATTTTATCCGGGCACCGTGGCGCACCGTGGCGGACCGCAAACGGTATTTTCCGCAGGTCGCCGAACACGGCGGATTGGGCCAACCCCTACAGCATGACCGCCATCCGATCACCGGACAGGCCTTTCCCAACCTCCTTACCCTCCGACGCGCGAAATTGCAGGGACTGCTATCCCATCACCGCCGGGGGTGTACCGTGGTCTTGTGTCGTCTGGAGTCAGTACAGGCCGCACCAGAGGCGTTTCTGGATGCGGTCCACGCAGGGCTGGGCTTGCCGCCCCGTGACGGCGAATTGCGTCCAGTTCACAAGCGGCTTGGGTCCAAGTTTCAGCCAGCGGTAGAGACGCGGCCCGACACGCCCAAGGCGTTGTCAGACCCCGACCTGGCGTTCTTGCGGCAAACTCTGGATCTGGCGACAGAGGCCCGTCTGGGCTATGATTACGTCTGAGGATTGATCAATATCGCCCGGAAATCATTCACGTTTGTTCCCGTCGGGCCGGGCGCGTAAATGTCCCCTAGTACCTCAAAGGCGCTATAAGGGTCTTGTCGCTGCACAAATCCCATCGGATCCTGCCCAAGGCCGCGCAACCGGTCGAAACTGCTACCGTCGACAAAAGCACCCGCGTTGTCCTCGGTGCCGTCAATCCCATCGGTATCGGCGGCCAAGGCGGTGACCCCGCAAACGCCTTCTAGCCCCTCGGCCAATCCCATCAGGAACGCTGTATTGCGCCCGCCACGCCCGGGTTTCGCGCCCAAAGTGACCGTCGTCTCCCCCCCGGACAGGATCACCACGGGGGCGGTGAAGGGGCGACCGCGCAGGGCGACTTCGCTTGCCAGCGCCGCGTGGACACGTCCCACGTCATAGGCTTCGCCCTCAATGGCGTCCGACAGGATCGCCGCGTTGATTCCCTGCGCCTCAACACGGGCCGTCGCCGCCTCCAACGACAGACGGGCCGAGGCGATAACTCGGACCTCATTGCGGGAAAAAACTGGGTCCGCAGGGGTGGGCGCGGCGCACTCGTCACGTGAAATATGCGCCATAATCCCTTCAGGTAGCTTGATATTTCTCGCCTCTATCATCGCCAGAGCATCACTGCGGGTTACACTGTCAGGCACCGTCGGGCCCGACGCCACCTGCGCCGGATCGTCCCCCGGCACATCCGATACGACCAGCGAAACCACCCGCGCAGGAAAAGCCGCCGCTGCCAAGCGCCCGCCTTTTATCGTGCTCACATGTTTGCGAATGGCGTTCATCACCCCGATAGGCGCACCAGAGGCCAACAGCGCACGGTTCAACGCCTGTTCGTCTTCAAGCGTCATTCCCTCTGGCGGGGCAGGCAGCAGCGCCGACCCACCACCACAGACCAGCGCGACGACCAGATCATCCTCTGTCAGGCCGGAAACCGCCTGCATCACAGCCGCACTGGCCCGCATCCCGGCGGCGTCCGGCACAGGATGGGACGCCTCTATCACCGGCAGATGCCGACAAGGCGCAGCATACCCATACCGCGTCACGACCACCCCCTCGACCGGCGCGTCCCAGAGCGTCTCAAATGCCGCCGCCAGTTGCGCCGCCCCTTTGCCAAGAGCCACGACAATGGTCCGCCCTTTCGGCTTGTCTGGCAGAACACCTTCAAGCGCCTTCAGCGGATCAGCCGCCGCAACAGCCGTTTCAAATAATTCTGTCAGAAAGCGCCGATCGTCCATCGTTTCCCCTGTCTCTAATTCGTCTGATAACGCCGAGACAGATGAGAGGGAATTCTCTCATGCCTCGGCGTGCATCCGCGCCAAATGTTCAACCCGGTCACGGACGTGATTCAGTGGCGGGCAACTCCGCCGGGTGTCCAATGAAACATGTAGCAGGAACTGATCACAGGTTGCCAGCAGTTCGCCGTCCTGTGCGTGTTTCATTTCATGCCAAAGGCGCAGTTTTTTGCCCTCACCAAGAAGCACCTTGGTATCTACAAAAATCGCTTCTCCTGCATGGGTTTCCGATAGATACTTAATGTTGGTTTCAGCGGTGAAGTAACTGTGCCCCGCGTCGATATAATCCCGGTCAGCGCCGACATGAATCATCAGTTCTTCGCTGGCGTCCGAAAAGACCTGCCCATAACGCCCTTCATTCATGTGGCCATTCACGTCAGTCCAGTCCACCGGTACGACCCGGCGTACCGTAACCAACGGCACAGACTCTTCCAATGGCGCGCGCATCTGCGCGTCATGATCCGCGATCAACTTGCCTGCACCTGCTTCCTGTCCCTTCAATGCACGCAGGATCGCCACAAGGTTGTCATCCCGCAGCCGTTCCAATGCACGGATCGACAAGTGGCCGGATTGTGCGTCGGATTGCCCAGCGATCAGGTCAACCAGTTCATCTGTGAACTCGGGAACATCCATCAGCTTGGTCCATGGCCATTCAAGCGCCGGCCCGAATTGCGCCATGAAGTGCCGCATCCCCGCCTCACCGCCCGCAACGCGGTACGTCTCAAACAGGCCCATCTGGGCCCAACGCAGGCCAAAGCCATAGCGGATCGCGTTATCGATTTCCTCGGTTGTGGCGATGCCGTCCTTGACCAGCCACAGCGCCTCACGCCAGACCGCCTCAAGGAAACGGTCGGCAATATGGGCGTCTATCTCGGCCCGGACATGCAGAGGGAACATGCCGATCTCTGTCAGGATACTGCGCGCGGTCGTGACGATTTCCGGAGCGCCTTGCGGCCCCGGCACCAGTTCTACCAGTGGCAGCAGGTAGACCGGGTTGAACGGATGCGCGACTATGATCTGACCGGGCCGCGCGGCGCCCTCTTGCAACTCCGAGGGCTTGAACCCGCTGGTAGACGAGGCCAGAACCGAGCTGTCAGAGGCGGTTTTCTGGATCTCGGCGTAGACCTTATGCTTCAGATCCAGCCGCTCTGGCACGCTTTCCTGGATGTAGTGCGCCCCCTCGACCGCCTCGGCGACCGTGGCGTGAAAACTGATAGGCCCTTGAGACGGCATCGGCGTTTCATACAGCATCGGCAACGCCCGCGCCGCCCCCGCCATGACCTCCGCGATCTTGCGTTTTGCCTCGGGGTCCGGGTCGAACACCCGCACCTCCCATCCCATAAGCGCAAAGCGCGCCGCCCAGCCGCCGCCAATGACGCCACCACCAATGATCGCTGCTCGTCTAGCCACTTGCCTCTCCTTCATCGCGATGACTGTACGCCCAAATTGCAGTCTGCGCGCCAGCACACCCGGCAGAAACCGCAATTGACCATGCAGAACCCGTCACGGCACCAGTGTTTCGGTATGCCCGTCGATCGCGATGATCTGCCCGGAAATCTTGCGCGCCGCAGGTGAGGTCAGCCAAAGCATCGTCTCAGTCACCTCCTCGGCCGTGACCCAGCTGCGCAGCGAGACGCCCTTGACGTATTGCGCCCGCACAGCGTCCTCTGACAGACCGGAGGCCGCGCTTTCCATCGCAACAACCCGGTCCATTCGGTCGCCTTCGACGGCACCGGGACAGATCGCGTTGACGCGCACGCCCGCTGGTCCCAGTTCCATGGCCAGCGTCTTGGTCAGACCAACGATGGCCCATTTCGCGGCCGCATAGGGCGCCCGCAAAGGATATCCGAACAGCCCGGCGGTCGAGCTGGTCAGCACAATCACACCGCTGTTCTGTGCCCGCATCAGGCGCGCCGCCCAACGACAGGTCAGAAAGGCTCCGGTCAGGGTCACGTCGATACAGGCGCGCCAAGCGTCCAGATCCAGCGTTTCAATCCGGCCCGCGGGACCACCCGTGCCCGCATTGGCGCAAACAACATCGATGCCGCCAAAGACCTGTTCAACATGGTCAAGAAAGCGCGCCATGCCAGTTTCATCTGTGACATCGACAATCTGCGCGATGGCATCCGGGTTGGCCTTGGCAAACTCGGCCACGGCCTGTGCATCGACGTCGCAAACCGCCACGCGATCACCGCGATCCAGACAGCCCTCGGCCATGGCGCGTCCCAGTCCGGCAGCCCCGGCGGTGATTAAGACACGGGTCATGTCGCCTCCAGCCGGGTCACGTCATAGCCGTACCACTGCAGGATCTCACGCGCGATGCGCAGACGTTCACCGGGGCGGCCTGTCCGGTCCATGATCCAGACCCGCTGGCCGTCCGGATCGCCCATCGCGGCGGTGCGGTTATCGGCATCGATCCAGTAAATCCAGACCGGGTTGCCCCCCAGTAAGAGGCGCCCGCGCCCCTGATCCGACAGGGACACCGCCTGCCCCGCCAGCACCGCCTGATCCACACCGAAACGCAGCCGCGCGCCCGGCGCGATTCCCGCCGCCTGAACGACCCGCCACTCGCCGTCCAGCCGTGCCAGCGTGGCATCGGTCTGCGAGGCGACAGGTGCGGTGGGATTGCGCAAAGGCAGTTTTGTCAGGTCGGGCACTGCAGCGCAGCCCGCCAGCAGCAGTACCGCGATCAGGTGCTTCACGCCAATCGCTCCGCCACGACACGGGCCATTGTAGCGCCAAATCGGTGGTGATCTTCCGGTGCCCAATGCACCCCGTCCACGTCGGACACTGCAATGTGATCCCCGGCGGACACAAAACCAAAACCCTGCTTTTGGGCGGCCGCCGCAAGGAACCCGTCCAATCCGCGCTGCCGTGCCTCGGCCCCGGAGTAAACCTCGGCCAGGCTGCCGATTTCGCGCACTGGTGCCGGGGCCACCAATAGGATGTCACGCACCACGCCCTCGGCGCGCGCCATCAGCGCCAGCCGTTCGACCGACCGTGCAATTTCCCATGCGCTGACGGAAAACCGGGTCTTGAGGTCATTTGTGCCTAGCATCAGAACCATCAGATCTATCGGTTTATGGCTGTGCAAAACCGCTGGCAAAACTGTCGCCCCGTTGCGCATACCGCCCTCGACCATATCGTCATGCACCGTCGTGCGCCCCGGCAGCCCCTCATCAATGACGCGGTGGTCCGGTCCCAGTGCGGCCGCCATCACATCGGGCCAGCGAGCTCCCGGCGGGTGGCGCAGGTCGACGCCGGGCGCGGGCAAGGGACATGTCCCGTGGGTATTGCTGTCGCCGTAACACAGGATCACCGTCATTTTGTCCTCCCCGTTTCACGCCTATCCAGACGGCAACGGCAGCGCGGGTCAATCCCTCAAATGACGCCGTTCCCCTTGTTTTTGCGTATCAAACATTGCAAGAAATAGCTCATTGGCCGGGATGTCTGTCCGGTCAAGGCCGCTGCCAAGCGAAAGGCCACGATGCAAGACACTGACCAGACCCCTGCGCTATTGCGCAAGTCGCGGCACGCGCGGCTGTTCGATCTGTACCGTCAGGAGGCTACGCCCTCTGACGATCCGCACAGATCCGGCCCAACCGACGCTGCGCTGACGGAGGCTGAAACCGCCCGCCTGCAAAGCGCGGCCATTGCCTCACTCAGCCGCGAAACCCCGTGGCGACAACGAATTTTTCGCTTGAATCGGCGCGGCTCGCACCCGGTTTGAAGTTTGAGACCTTTTCAAAGCGCCGTTTCAGTTCCGCCTGGAGCGTCCCTTCAGCACCACCCTGCAGCACTTTGGCGACAAAGGTGCCGCCCTCTTCAAGCACATCAAAGGCCAGATAGGCTGCCGCCTCGCACAGCGCGATAATCCGCAGGTGATCGGTTTGCTTGTGCCCTGACGAGGCCGCAGCCATGTCCGACATAACCACATCGGCCTTGCCGCCCAGCCATGCCTTGACCTTGTCGTCGGCGCCATCCGCCATGAAATCCAGCACATGCAGTTCCGCGCCGGGGATCTGATCCACCACCTGCAGATCGATGCCTAGGACAAACCCCTTTGCCTTGCCCTGTTTTTCACCAAGCGCGTTCACGCGTGGCACAGCCACCTGACACCAGCCCCCCGGCGCACAGCCCAGATCGACAACCCGTGCGCCGGGCACGAGAAAGCGGTACTTGTCGTCGGTCTCAAGGATCTTGAACGCCGCGCGCCCACGATAGCCTTCTTCCTTGGCGCGCTTGACGTAGGGATCATTCAACTGCCGTTGCAACCACAGGGTCGAGGACAGCTTGCGCCCGCGCGCCGTCTTGACTTTGACCTTCAGGTCACGTTGCCCGCGCCCGGACGTGTTCTTGCCGGAGGGTGTCTTTGTGGGTTTCTTCGCCATGCCACAACTGCCTTTTCTTGATCCTACCGCCATACGCCAAAGTCGCTCCAGCCGGAACCCGGATATGGAGGCGCGACATTGCCGTTGCAAATTGCGCCCGCCCCGCGCACCCTTGGCCACAGATTTATCCAGGAGGGACCAATGCCATATTATGACCTGTTTCTTGCGCCCGTGGAGGACGCCAGACGCGCCGATTATGAGGCGTTTCTAATCCCAATGCACAAGATGTTCATCGACCTTGGCGCGATCGAAACTGTCGATCTCTGGGCCGAGGATGTGCCCGATGGCGAGCTGACCTCGCTCCCGCTGGCGGTCAAGCTGGAAGAGGGCGAAAGCGTGGCGTCAGGCTATGTGATCTGGCCGTCGAAAGAGGCGCGCGATGCGGGCTGGGCCAAGATGATGTCGGACGACAGCCCGTTCGAGATGCCTTTTGATGGTAAACGCATGGTCTTTGGCGGTTTTACTCTGTTGAAGCGCACAACCGCCTGATCATCCGCAAGGGCGGGCCGTCACAGCGGCCCGTCCTCCAGCACTCCATCCGCCGACATCTGCGCGTACAGCAATCCCTCGCGTAGCCCCCGGTCGGCCACCGACAACCGATCCGTCGGCCACAGACGCAACAACGCTTGCAAGATCGCCGAACCAGACATGATCAGCGCATGCCTATCTGGCCCGATGCGCGGATCACGGCGCCGCCCTGCCGGGCCCAGTTCCAGATAGCGATTGACCACCGTGTCGATCTGATCCGATGACATGCGCAGCCCGTCCACTTTGGTCCGGTCATAGCGGCGCAAACCCAGATGGGACGCCGCCACGGTTGTGACCGTGCCGGAGGTGCCGACAATCTGGAACCCTTCGCGCGCCTGTTCGTCCTGATAGGGGGCAAACTCTGCAAGGTTCTCCTCAAAGTACCAGCTCATCAGCGCATAGCGCGCCGCATCGTCATGCACATCGGAAAACTGATCGCGCAGAGTGGCAACCCCCAACGGCACACTGATCCAATCCACCACCTTGGCAGATGGGAACGGGCTGTCGGGGGGATGAAACCCGGCGTGCAGGCGCATGATGGCGCGCGGTCTTTCGCGCGGGGCGACCTTGGACAGATCAATCCAGACCAGTTCGGTCGACCCGCCGCCGATGTCCACCACAAGCAGTTGTTCGGTCTTGGTCGAGACCAGCGGCGCGCAGGAAATCACCGCCAGACGCGCCTCTTCCTCAGGCTGGATGATTTCCAGCTTCAGGCCCGTTTCACGGCTGACATGATGGATGAAATCACGCGCATTGCGCGCGCGGCGGCATGCCTCTGTCGCCACCAGACGCATCCGTGTCACCTTGTGGCGTTCGATCTTTTGACGGCAGACATGCAAAGCCGAGACGGTTCGCCCCATGGACGACCGGCTCAGACGGCCAGACTTCTCAAGGCCATGTCCAAGCTGGACTGACTTAGAGAAGCTGTCGACCACATGGAACTGGCTGCCCTTTGGCTGGGCAATCAGCATGCGGCAACTGTTTGTCCCCAAATCCAGCGCGGCATACAGCGCGTTGGGATCGGGTCGTGACGGCGCGGGGCTCTCGACCGGTTTCGGGAAAGCGCCCGCAGCCTTGGGACGCTTGGGCGCCATGGTTTTGCGCCTTTTCCGATATTAAGTTACCCACAACGATACGCGCCGTTCCGGCAACGCGCAAGCATCATGACTCCGGGTCTGACGGGGTGACGCAACGCCGGACCGCAGCCGTCCGTCAGATACGTTAATGTTCCTCATGTCTTTCGTGAGAACTTCTGGTCCTGTGGACGGTTGGAACCCACGCCCCGAACGCATAAGCTGTCGCGCATGACGCGGGACACGTCGAAAACCGACCCGTCGCCGCGTCGCTCCACGCGTAAAGAGTCTCCAAGGCACAGAGGGAATCGAACCCATGGCAGAACTGACCATCGTCTACTGGCGCGATATTCCTGCACAGGTCATTGTGGGCAAAGGCCGTCGCGGCGCGAAGGTTCAGCTGCCCGAACGGTTTGAGCAAGCCATCGACCGCGCCGCAATGAAGACGGGGGCGGCCGAAACCGATGCCTATCTTGCTGAATGGCACAAAGTGGCATCGGGCACAGTTGAGGGCGACATGCAGGAGGCCGCCAATGCCGCTGCCGCCCGGCTGGACGCCGAATTCGACCATGAGCGCATCAAGGCGCTGATCGCCAACGACGGTTGGGCCTGAGACCCGCCGCCGCAATGACCCTGAAGGAGACGCTGATGGCGCTGTTGAATTTCAGTAAACGCGATGCGGCCCCGCGTACCGGGAACCCCGATCTTGAGGCATTCATGGACGGATACTCGATCGAGGTGATGCCCCGCACCGCCGCCAAGGTCGAGGATTTCCGCGCGCTTCTGCCCGAGGGTACACGCGTCTACATCGCCCATATCGAGGGCACCCCGATTGAGGAAATGGTCAGCACCGCCAAGCGCCTTTCGTCGGATGGCTACAAGGTCATGCCGCACTTTCCCGCCCGCATCATCAAGGACGCCGCCACGCTGGAAAACTGGATCGCCATGTATCAGGGCGAGGCTGGCGTTGATCAGGCGCTGCTGCTGGCCGGTGGCGTAACCACCCCACACGGTGATTTCGACAGCTCCATGCAACTGATGGAAACCGGGTTGTTCGACAAGGCCGGGTTCAAACGGCTGCACGTTGCTGGCCATCCCGAAGGCAACCGCGACATCGACGCCGATGGCGGCGATGCGATGGTGATGCAGGCGCTGCGCTGGAAGCAGGCATTTTCTGACCGAACCGACGCGCAAATGGCGCTGGCCACCCAGTTCGCCTTTGACGCCGGGCCGATCATCAAATGGGCCGATCGCCTGACCGCCGAGGGCATCCACTTGCCCATCCACATCGGCATCGCCGGTCCCGCCAAGCTGCAAACGCTGATCAAGTTCGCCATCGCCTGCGGTGTCGGCCCCTCGCTCAAGGTCCTGCAGAAACGCGCCATGGACGTGACCAAACTTCTGCTGCCTTATGAGCCGACGGAGGTTCTGGAACAGCTTGCCGCGCACAAGGCCGCCCATCCAGATTTCAACATTGAGCAGGTGCATTTTTTCCCTCTGGGCGGCATCAAGTCCAACGCGGAATGGGCCATCGCCAACGGTGGTGTCGCGGCCCGCCCTGCAGCGGCGCACGGCTAAAGTATGACCAAACCCGCATTGCTGTTCGATCTGGATGGCACCATGTTGATGACCGATGACCTTCACCGGGAGGTTTTCGTTGATCTCATGGCGCCCTACGGCATCGAGATCACCGAAGAATTCTACATGAAGCACGTCCACGGACGCCTGAACGTGGATTTCTTTGCCGAGTTCCTGCCCGATTTGGAAGACCCACAAGGGCTGTCCGACCATAAGGAGGCGCTGTTTCGGGAACGCCTGCCAACCCCCTACCCCGCCATGCCGGGAGCAGAGCAACTGGTGGCCCGGGCCAAAGACGCAGGTTGGGCGGTTGCCATTGTCACCAACGCAAACCGCAACAACGCAGAGGCCATGTTGCGGGCCATCGGCCTGCGCGACGCGTTCGACACGATGATCATCGGTGAGGAATGCGTGCGCGGCAAACCGGACCCGGAACCCTATCTGGCCGCATTGCGCGCCTTGAACGTCCCGGCGCATCGTGCCATCGCGTTTGAGGACAGCCCCTCGGGAATGCGGGCCGCCGCAGCTTCGGGCGCATTTGCCGTTGGACTGCGGTCCGGCCTTACCGATGCAGATCTGCGCCAGCATGGCGCGCAGTTGACGCTAGCAGATTTCAACGACCCCGCGCTTGAGCACGCGCTCGACCGCCTGACAGGAGAAGACGTGTCATGACCCGCACCATCGTCGAATCGAAAACCAAAACCGCCGTCATCGGCTTTGACGAGCCATTCTGCGTGATCGGTGAGCGGATCAACCCAACCGGCCGCAAGATCCTGAACGTCGAACTAGAGGCCGGTGATTTCAGCCGTGTGGAGGCAGACGCCATTGCGCAGGCCGCCGCCGGGGCCAGCATTCTGGACATCAACTCGGGTGCCGTGTTCTCAAACAAGATGGCCGAAGATCCGCGTTACGCCGACAACAACTTTGTCGAGCCGACGCTGATGAAGCAACTGGTCGAGGTGGTTCAAAAGGTCGTGGACACGCCGCTGTGCATCGACAGTTCGGTGCCCGGCGCGTTGGAAAACGGTCTGGCCGCCGCGGAGGGCCGCCCGCTGCTGAACTCTGTCACCGGCGAGGAAGAGCGCCTTGAACTGGTGCTGCCGCTGGTCAAGAAATACAACGTGCCCGTGGTGGCGATTTCGAACGATGACACCGGTATTTCTGAAGATCCCGAAGTGCGCTTTGCCGTGGCAAAGAAGATCGTCGAGCGGGCCGCCGACTTTGGTATTCCCGCGCATGACATCGTGGTCGATCCGCTGGTCATGCCCATCGGGGCCATGGCGACAGCCGGGCATCAGGTGTTTACCCTTGTGCGCCGGTTGCGGGATGAACTGGGCGTGAACACCACCTGCGGCGCTTCGAACATCAGCTTTGGCCTACCCAACCGGCACGGCATCAACAACGCCTTTTTGCCGATGGCGATGGGTGCAGGCATGACATCGGCGATCATGAACCCGGTCGCTCTGCCAATCAACGCCGCCAAGATCGCCGAGAAAAAGGCAGAGATCGCCGCCGCGGGCATCATCCTGCCCGAGGATATCGACGATGAAACCTTTGTCACGCTGTTCGGCATGGGCAGCACCAGCGCCCGTCCCGGCAAGGAAATGGAGGCGATCCGCGCCGCCAACTTTTTGATGAACCAGGACGACGGCGGCGCCGCTTGGATCGAGTTCAACCGCCAGCCGCCCAAGGCCGGACATGAGGGCCGTGGCCGCGCCGGCCGCACCGGCGGACGGCGGCGGCGGGCCTGAGGGGGCTTATGCTGATCTGCCTGTCCCCCTTCCTGGCGGGATCTGGGCGGCACGCCTGAATAGAAAGAGGCCGGGCGCCAAAGCCCGGCCTCTTATCCAGATCCATACACCACGGACCTGTTTCTATTGCACCAGACGGATACTGCATTCGGCGTCGTAGACCGTCAGCGTCGCAGGTGCGATGGCCAGCCCGACAAAATCGTGCACGATCGCGCCCAAAAGCTCATCCAGCGGCGAGACCGCGCCAACCACCCCACCCAACAACCCGCCCAGCGGTCTGGTCAGCCCCGAAAGCGGCAGTTGATCCAGCAATCCGACCACTTCGTCGGCAGTGTCGTCCAGCACCCCTTCCAACCGCGGCGAAAACTCTTTCGAGCGTTGCTGCGCCACGTCGTCGGCGCTGAATCCGACTCGAAGCGGGCCGGTATCTACCAGGTCAATGGTGTCGAAAATCGTCAGCCCCAACACCGACAGCTCGACCTTCAGTTCCAGAAGACCCGCCGTGACGGGATTGAACACCACAACCTCGGCGTCGTCACCGGGTGTACAAATGGTTGCCTCGTCACTCAGGCGCGCGCTGGCGCGGGCAATTTCCAGCCCCAGATTCAACTTGACCAGCCCCAGCAGATCCAACCCGTTGACCCCCAGACGGATCTGAGCGGTTTCTGCATAGGCTTCGGGACTACCCGGTTCGACATTTGTGACAATCCGGCGCGGCTCGACCACCGTCAGGCTGATCGGAACCTGGGCCAGCGGACCAAGATCCGCCTTGAGATCCAGATCGACCGCATGTTCGCCAAACAATTCCAGCGATCCCATAATCAGGTCCGATCCCGATACAGTGCCACCTGGCAAACGTACGCCAAGGCGGGTCCGACGGTCGGAATCGTCAAGATGGATCAGATCGCCCAACCGAACCGAACCTTGGGGCGCATCGACCGAAACACCCAGGGCCGCAGACCAGAGCGTGTTCAGAGCGATGTCCGAATTCAACACTTCGCCATAGGTCATAGGCGCATCCAGATCGGCGGACAGGGTTTCCAGCAAGGCGTCGACCTTTAGGCGCAGGACGCCATCTGAACAGATCACATCCGTCTCGGCACCAAGGAAAGGTCGCAGAATTCCGTTGAACAGGTTGAGGGATACGAGGCAATTCGACAGCGCAAAGCTGACACTGTCATGCACCGCCGCCACCGCGTCCCGCTGGATCACCGAGTCGCGCCCCCGCCCCAACAGAGCACTGACACTCATGAAAGAATCCGACACCGCCTGCACCTGTGCCGCATTGGACCGGGGGCCGCCAGCCACTTTGGGGACAAAGATGCCGTCGTGGTATCTGCCCAGCGTCACCTGCTGCCGGCTCAGGGCACGCGCCACAAACTGGTCATTCAAGGCTACGGATTCCGTGGCTTGGGCAAAGGCCTGCTCCTCGTCAGAAACGAACCTGACAGCCTCTAGCGCGGAAAAATCGGCCTGTGCCTGAACGTGACTGCGATGCACATTCAACATAAGCAGATCTAGAGCCACGGCGCCGCCGACAAGAAGGGCGGGCAGGATCAGGACAAAAGCCGTCGTGATCGATCCAGTATCATTGGTCCGGAACATGTCACCCACCCATGATCAGGGCACGACCGACGATTTCTTCGGAGCCGTTGTTCATGGCACGCAACAAGGGTGAGAACCCATGCCCTGCTCCGTTGTAGACAAGGGTCAACTCGGTCCAACCTGGCTGGCTCGCAGGTGCGCATCGAACCGCAGAGATCCGGGCCGGGTCAATGGCGGAAAAGGACTCGGCCATCGCAGGCACGACAACATCTCCGATGTGTTGACACAGATCTGGTGAGACGCTCGGATCGACGCGAAACTGGAGTGTCTGTCGCGCCACCTCATATGTCATTTGCTGTACATTTCCGGCGACTACCGCATATAGCGCCAACCAGCAGCATCCAGTTATCAAGGTGATGAACGCAGGAAAAAGGATAGCGAACTCTACTGTTGAACTACCCTCTTCCGAAGAAATAATCTTCTTGGCTCTGTTTCTATCATCCAGCATGATTTCAATTTCCTCGGCGCACCTAAAAACAATTTCAGGTTGCGACCCGATTGGACCAAATTCTTGTCCCAATTGTGTCGAAATCAAGCCTTTCAGAAAATGCGAAGCAAAACAGACGAATTAGTCTTCAAGACAGATTGATCTCACACCTCCGTTAACCTTTGATTAACCTTTGATTAACCATTATTAACGAGGTTTGGGACGCTGTACCCGTGATCCACAGGCATTTCTACGACTTTGGTTCTATAGTGGCACCTTCGTGGCACGCCAGTCGATCGTCAGGGACGCATTCAACCAGAAGGAGATGCATCGAGAGGATGCCGAACCCTTGGACTAAATCAAAATGAGATAAGTAAATCGAAGGCTCGATCACACCTATATGTGACTCGGTTATTGCACAATTAACAGGCACAATTCTCAATCATGGGTTCAATTCACCAGTGTGACTATGGGCAATTCGTGCGGTTCGGATCAGGTTGTCGCCTTGCGTTTTTTCAGGACACCGGCGTGCTCGGCAAGATCGCGGGCGATGGCAAAGGCCCCCTGGATCTTGTCCTTGTCGCGTTTCCACTCGCGCCGCACCACGATCTTGTTGTCCTTGACGCGCGCCTGCCCGTCCTGCGCGGTGATGAAGGCCACAAGTCCCTCGGGCGAGGCGAATTTGTCGTTGTGGAACTGGATCGTCGCCCCCTTTGGCCCGCCGTCCAGTTTGGCGATCCCGGCGCGTTTGCACATCGCCTTGATCCGCACCACCAGCAACAAGGTGTTTACCTCCCGCGGCAGCTTGCCGAAACGGTCGATCAACTCGGCGGCAAAGCCCTCTAGCTCGACCTTTGTGGTCAGCGAGGACAGGCGACGGTACAGACCAAGGCGCACGTCCAGATCTGGCACAAACGTCTCAGGGATCAGCACCGGCACGCCCAGATTGATCTGAGGCGCCCATTGATCGTCGGCCTCTGACAGACCCTCCATCTCTCCGGCGCGGATCTTGGCAATCGCCTCTTCCAGCATCGACTGGTACAACTCGTAGCCCACGTCACGCATCTGGCCGGACTGTTCTTCACCCAGCAGATTGCCCGCGCCGCGAATATCCAGATCCTGCGAGGCAAGAGTGAAGCCCGCCCCCAACGTATCCAGACTGCCCAGCAAGCGCAGACGCTTTTCTGCGGTGGTGGTCAGCTTGGCGCGCGGTTTGGTCGTCAGATAGGCATAGGCGCGGGTCTTGGACCGGCCCACACGGCCCCGGATCTGGTACAGCTGGCTGAGGCCGAACATGTCGGCCCGGTGCACCACCATGGTGTTGGCGGTGGGGATGTCCAGACCGGATTCCACGATGGTTGTCGCCACCAGCACATCGTATTTGCCGTCATAAAAGGCGTTCATGCGGTCGTCCAGGTCCCCCGCTGCCATTTGGCCGTGGGCGACGACATAGGACACTTCCGGCACTTGTTCCTTCAGGAACTCCTCGACCTCTGGCAGGTCGGTCAGGCGCGGCACCACAAAGAAGGACTGGCCGCCGCGATAGTGTTCGCGCAACAGGCCCTCACGGATCGTCACCGGGTCAAATTCACTGACGTAGGTACGGATCGACAGACGGTCCACGGGCGGCGTGCCGATAATCGACAGATCGCGCACCCCGGTCAGCGACAGTTGCAGTGTGCGCGGGATCGGAGTCGCGGTGAGAGTCAGGACGTGAATGTCCGACCGCAGTTGCTTTAGCCGTTCCTTGTGCTGGACGCCAAAGCGCTGCTCTTCATCAATGATCAACAGGCCAAGGTTGTTGAACCGGATGCCCTTGGCCAGCAGCGCATGGGTGCCGACCGCAATGTCCACGGTGCCCTTGGAAATGCCCTCACGGGTCAGTGCCGCCTGTTTTGTGCCGACAAAACGCGACAAGGGCGACACCTGCACGGGAAAGCCGCGGAACCGTTCGGCAAAGCTGTTGTAGTGCTGGCGTGCCAGCAGCGTAGTCGGTGCTATCACAGCGACCTGTACGCCGGACATGGCCGCCACAAAGGCGGCGCGCATGGCGACCTCTGTCTTGCCAAAGCCCACGTCGCCACAGATCAGGCGGTCCATCGGCTGGCCGGAATGCATGTCCTCCATGACATCTTCGATGGCCTTTAGCTGGTCATCCGTCTCTTGATAGGGAAAGCGCGCGGAAAAGGACTCAAACGCGCCCGGTGGCGGGTCCATGATCGGGGCTTTGCGCAAGGCACGTTCGGCAGCGATGCGGATCAGGCGATCCGCCATCTCGCGGATGCGTTCCTTCAGCTTGGCCTTTTTGGCCTGCCACGCGCCGCCGCCCAGCTTGTCCAGCAGGCCCTCTTCGTGACCGTATTTGGACAACAGTTCGATGTTCTCGACCGGCAGATACAGCTTTGAACTTTCAGCATATTCCAGTAGTAGGCATTCATGCGCTGCCCCTGCTGCGGTGACCACCTCCATCCCCAGATACCGGCCGATACCGTGGTCGACATGGACTACCAGATCGCCGGGTGACAGCGATTGATGTTCAGTCAGGAAGTTCTCGGCCTTGCGGCGTTTCTTGGGCTGCCGAATAAGGCGGTCGCCCAGCACGTCCTGTTCGGAAATGACCGTCAGGCGCACCTTGTCGTCCCCCGTCTCCCAAGGGGCGACAAAGCCCGCCTCCAAAGGCCAGACCGCCAGATGCAGCCCGCGCTTGCCAATCCGGGTGCCGTTGGTAACGGGGATCGCCTCGGCCAGCCCCTCGTCCTCAATCAGGCCCGTCAGGCGTTCGCGCGCGCCTTCGGAATAGGAGGCGATAACAACCGGTCCGTCCTGCAATCTCGCCTTAACATGGGCAGCCAAGGCACTAAAAAGGCTGATGTTTTCTTGTTGCCGCTCAGGCGAGAAATTCCGCCCGATACGCCCGCCTGCGTCCACGACACCGGGGCCAGTGGCCTGTGGCAGCGGATGAAACTGCACCTCGCGCCGCGCACCAAGGGCGGCAGTCCAAGCATCATCATCCAGATACAGGGATCCGGGCGGGATCGGCTTGTAAACCGTGCTGCCCAGTGACTTTTTCTGGCTCATGGCGTGTCGGCGTGCATCGAACTGATCGGCGATGCTGTCCCAGCGCGACAGGCGCGAAGGCGTCAGTTGATCGTCCAGCACTACCGGCGCCCCGGGCAGATAGTCGAACAAAGTTTCCAGCCGCTGATGGAAGAACGGCAGCCAGTGTTCGACCCCCTGATGCTTGCGACCAGCACTAACCGCCTCATACAGCGGATCATCGGTGCCCGCCGCACCGAATTCGATCCGGTAATTCTGGCGGAACCGCGTGATCGCCGCCTCGTCCAGGATCACCTCGGACACGGGCGCCAGTTCCACCACGTCCAGCTTTTCCGTCGTCCGCTGCGACGCCGGATCGAACCGTCGTGCTCCGTCCAGCACATCACCGAAGAAATCCAAACGCACCGGCCCGCCGTCCCCCGGCGGAAAGATATCGATGATGCCGCCGCGTACCGCGTAGTCACCGGGTTCCGTTACCGTGGGTGCCTGACTGAATCCCATGCGTACCAAAAAGGCGCGCAACCCGGCCTCGTCCACCCGGTCACCGACCCGCGCGGTAAAGGCCGCCTCGCGCAGAACGTCGCGGGCGGGCAGGTACTGCATCGCCGCCGACAGCGTTGTCAGCAAGACAAAATGCGTCGGCCCGCCATGCACCAGGGTCGCCAACGTCGCCATGCGCGCGGCCGAGATATCGGCATTGGGCGACACCCGGTCATACGGCAGACAGTCCCAGGCGGGAAACACCATCACCGGCATGTCGGGCGCAAAAAAGGTCAGCGCATCGCGCATGGCCGCCAGCCGCTTGTCGTCGCGCGCGATGTGGATCACCGGACCTTTGGCCCGCGCCACCTCACGCAGCACCAGACGGGCGTCATAGCCCTCGGGCGCGCCGCCCATAATGATACGATGTTCTGTCATGATGGCTCAAATGGCGCGCCGGGCGCGCCGCGTCAACCGCGCACAGGCCGGATCAAACCGACACGATCAGAAGGCAAGAACCGTCAGGTTCATGTACATGCCCCACAGCGCGGTGCAAAAAATCGACACGACACCGATGAACTGCGTCAGCATCCGGTGTAGGCGCAACCGCCGCCACAGCGCCTCACCCGCGTTCTCACCTGCCTGAATGCGCCGGGCCGAACTGATGCTGAGCAGCCCGACAAACATCATCGGAAAGGCCAACATGAAAACGGCCTGCGCGAACTCTACCCAGTAAAAAAAGCCAAGGATGGCTGTCCCGCTGAGAAAGGCAGAGCCGATCGCCACGATCCACAGCCCCGATTCCTCGACGATGAACAGCAGCCGGTTGGTGTTGATGCGCACCAGATCCTCTAGATCCTGCGACGCCTGCCCGCCCGCACGACGCGCGCGTGCCACCATGTCATAGGGCACGCCCAGCACCCAGTGGCTGGTCGACGACCACAGCACCGCCAGCATGACCCAGAACCAGAGGTTCGAAAAGGACCGCATGTCGATGACTTCGAAAACGGTGCTGTACCAGTCCAATGCCTGTTCTCTTCCCGGTTGTTTTGTTCCCAGCGGTCCGCTTATGGCCTGCACCTGCCGGGTCTGCAATGGGCTTGTCGCCTGCGTTTTTCCGTGTCACCCAAAGGTAACGCTGAGAAGGACCACACAGATGCAGCCGACGCTTGCCCCCTACCCCGCCACCCGCCTACGCCGTCTGCGCCGCACGCCCGCCATTCGCGCTCTGGTGCAGGAAACCACGATCAGTCCCGCGGATTTCATCTGGCCGGTTTTTGTGCGCGACGGTGAGGGCGTGGTTGAACCCATCGCCTCAATGCCCGGTGTGAACAGGCTGTCGGTGGACAAGGTCGTGGAGGCGGCGGCAGAGGCGCATGCCTTGGGAATCCCGGCGATCTGCCTGTTTCCCTACACCGATCCCGCGCTGAAGACAGAAGATTGCGCCGAGGCATGGAATCCCGAAAACCTGTCTAACCGCGCTACGCGCGCGATCAAGCAGGCGGTGCCGGATATCGCCATCATGACCGACGTGGCGCTGGACCCTTACAATATCAACGGGCATGACGGCTTTGTCGAGGCGGGCGAGATTGTCAATGATCGCACGGTCGAGGCACTGGTAAAGCAGGCCCTCAGCCAGGCAGACGCGGGCGCGGACATCATCGGGCCGTCCGATATGATGGATGGCCGCATCGGCGCATTGCGCAGCGCACTAGAGAGTGCCGGGCACCAAAACGTGCTGTTGCTTAGCTATGCGGCCAAATACGCCTCGGCCTTTTACGGGCCGTTCCGCGATGCAGTGGGTGCCAGCGGTGCCTTGCAGGGCGACAAGAAGACCTATCAGCAAGACCCCGGCAATTCAGATGAGGCGATGCGCCTGATTGCACGCGATCTGGCCGAAGGCGCGGACATGATCATGGTCAAACCGGGGATGCCCTATCTGGACATCTGCCGCCGCGCGCATGAGATGTTCGGCGCTCCAACCTTTGCTTATCAGGTGTCCGGAGAATACGCGATGATCGCGGGCGCAGGGGAACGCGGCTGGATCGACGGCGACAAGGCTATGATGGAAAGCCTGACCAGTTTCAAACGTGCGGGATGTGACGGGGTCCTGACCTATTTCGCCCCCGCTGCGGCGCGTTTGTTGAACGGCTGATCGCCGCGTGGCAAAGCGCCGCCTAGAAAACACAAGATGTCGTGACAACCCTTGTCTCTCCAACTATATTGCGCCCCAACCGGCAAAAAGCCGGACCATGAGGCATTTCAAAGAACAGGCGGACCGATGACACTCACCAGACGAAACGTGACCTTTGGCTTGGGCGCAACTGCCCTGCTGGGCGCATGCAACGGCGTAGGCAGCAATGGCGACGCGCGTATCGACGCCCGTGTCGATCAGACGCTGTCCAGACTGTACGGCGACTATCCCGCGACCCGCGATCTTTCCGGGAAATCCGTAGGCATGCTGGTCATGCCGGTGGTAACCGAGGCGGGACTGGGATTTGGCGGCGGTTACGGTCGTGGCGCGCTGCGTGTCGGCGGCGCGACGGTGGACTATTACTCTGTCGCCAAGGCCAGCGGCGGCCTTCAGATCGGCGCTCAGCAGTATTCGCATGTCCTGTTCTTCATGACCAACGACGCATTGCAAAACTTCCGCCGGTCGCCCGGCTTTGCGGCGGGCGCGAACCTCGAATACGCGGTGCTTGAACGCGGAGAGACGCTGGCGGCGGAAACCACCACGTCGCTGGCCCCCGTGATCGCGGTGATCTTCGGTCAGGCCGGCCTGCGCGTCGGCGCAACGCTGGAAGGCGTGAAATACACCCGGATCATTCCCTGATCTGACCCGCGACAGAGGGGTCCAACCTCTCTGTCGCCTACATTTATCCTCCGCGCGTCTCAGTGATAGCGGAACTCTCCCACCATATTGCGCCATTCCCCGGCTGAGATCATCTTGCGATGGGTGAACCGGACGGAATGCAACGGTCCCTCAATCTCATCGTGCCAGAATTCGATGAACTCAAAGAGTTTGGGGTGATCTGGTGCAAGATCGTACTCCTGCCAGATGAAGGTATTGAGGACATGCGCGTAGTCGGGCATGTGGTAGAAGAACTCTGCCGTGGTTAGCCCGTAGCCCTTGAGCATCAGCTCTGTTTCAGACTCCTGCATCGGTTTTACCTCGTGTTGTCAGATCGCCGATAAATCTTGCCAAGCAAATCTTTACTTTTCAATAAAAACAGCATGTTAGCACTGTCTCTCGGTGGCTGCCAATGTCCGCCCATCGCGCTGCCATTGCACCCTACAGATAGTCTCTGATATAAGCGCCTCAACAAGATATGGCAGAACAACCAGCAGGCTCATTTCGTGAACGACACGCCAGAACCCCCTGAAAACGAAGACGAAATGCGCCCCGTCTATCGCGGCCCTTCGATCTCTATCGAAGACGAGATGAAGGTCAGCTATCTCGACTACGCGATGAGCGTGATTGTGAGCCGTGCGATTCCCGATTTGCGCGATGGCCTAAAACCTGTGCACCGGCGCATCCTGTATGCCATGTTTGACGGCGGTTACACGCCCGACAAAAGCTATCGGAAGTCCGCGAAATCAGTTGGTGAGGTGATGGGTAACTATCACCCGCACGGCGATAGCGCGATCTATGACGCGCTGGTCCGCATGGCGCAGGATTTTTCCATGAGCCTGCCGCTGATCGACGGTCAGGGCAACTTTGGCTCGATGGACGGCGATAGCCCGGCGGCGATGCGCTACACGGAATCCCGTCTGGCGAAGTCCGCATTGGCCCTGCTGACCGATATCGACAAAGACACCGTTGATTTTCAGGACAACTATGACGGCAAGGAACGGGAACCCACGGTCCTGCCCGCGCGCTATCCCAACGTTCTGGTCAACGGTGCCGAGGGCATCGCCGTCGGTATGGCGACCCGCATTCCACCGCACAATCTGGGTGAAGTGATCGACGCGACGCTGGCGCTGATCGAAAACCCGGATCTGTCGATCGAAGAATTGATCGAATACATCCCTGCCCCGGATTTCCCGACCGGCGGCGTAATCCTTGGCCGCTCTGGCGCGCGCAAGGCGTATCTTGAGGGGCGTGGCAGCGTCATCATCCGCGCCAAGACCCGGATCGAAGAGATCCGCAAAGACCGCTACGCCATCGTCATTGATGAGATCCCCTATCAGGTCAACAAGGCGACGATGATCGAACGCATCGCCGAGGCGGCCCGCGACAAAAAGATCGAGGGCATAGCCCACGTTCAGGACGAATCCGACCGCGACGGCGTACGCGTCGTGATCGAGCTGAAGCGCGATGCCACCGGCGAGGTGGTGATGAACCAGTTGTACCGGTTCACGCCCATGCAGGTCAGCTTTGCCTGTAACATGCTGGCACTGAACGGCGGCAAGCCCGAGCAACTGACGCTTTATGGTTTTCTGAGCGCTTTCATTGACTTCCGAGAGGAGGTTGTGGCGCGCCGCACCGCCTATCTGCTGCGCAAGGCCCGCGAACGTTCGCATGTCTTGTGCGGTTTGGCGGTTGCGGTCTCAAACGTCGATGAGGTGGTCGCCACCATCCGCTCCTCTGCCGATGCCGCCGAGGCGCGCACCCGCCTTATGGAACGGCGCTGGCCCGCCGGAGAGATCCTGCCCTATATCGCACTGATCGACGATCCGACCCACAAGGCCAATGAGGACGGCACCTACAACCTGTCCGAAACACAGGCCCGTGCTATCCTTGAACTGCGTCTACAACGCCTGACCCAACTGGGCGTCAAGGAAGTCACGGATGAGTTGGAAGACCTTGCCGGCAAGATCAAGGACTACCTCGAAATCCTGTCGTCACGGGATCGCATCATGTCGATCATCGGAGACGAAATGCGCGCCATCCGCGAGGAATTCGCCGTTCCCCGCCGCACCCAGATCATTGATTGGGCCGGTGATCTGGAAGACGAAGACCTGATCGAACGTGAGGACATGGTCGTCACCGTCACCCAGTCCGGCTATATCAAACGGACCGCACTGGCCGATTTCCGCGCGCAGAAACGCGGGGGCAAGGGCCTGTCGGGCATGGCGACCAAAGATGACGACGTGGTCACCACTCTGTTTGTCGCGAACACGCATACGCAACTGCTGTTCTTCACCACCGATGGCATGGCCTACAAGCTCAAGACATGGCGCCTGCCGCTGGGCGGACGCACGTCCAAGGGCAAGGCCATCGTCAATATCCTGCCGATCCCGACTGGGGTGTCCATTGCGGCGATCATGCCTGTGGACCGCCCCGAAGAGGACTGGGACGATCTGCAAATCGTCTTTGCGACCTCCAAGGGGTCCGTCCGGCGCAACCTTCTGTCGGATTTCACGAACGTCAAACGTAACGGCAAGATCGCGATGAAGTTCGAGGGGGATGATGAGAACACCCGCCTGATCAACGCGCGCATCTGTTCTGAGGATGACGACGTGATGCTGGTGACCAACTCGGGCCGCGCGATCCGTTTTCCGGTGCCAGAGGTGCGGGTTTTCAACTCGCGCAACTCCACCGGGGTGCGTGGCGTACGCCTATCCAATGGCGACGAAGTAGTGTCGATGTCAGTGATCCGGCACTTTGAGGCCGAGTCCGATGAACGCGCCTCTTACCTCAAGATGCGCCGCGCCATGGCCGGGCTGGCTGACGATGCGGAAACACCCGACGAAGAAGAGGGCAACGCCAATAGCCAGTTGCCGCCAGAGCGCTATGCTCAGATGTCCGCGGCCGAAAACCTGCTGCTGACGATCACAGCCAAGGGCCTCGGCAAACTGTCGTCCAGCCACGACTACCCGGTCCGCGGACGCGGCGGCATGGGTGTCACCGCATGGGAAAAATCCATGCGCGGGGGCGAAATCGTGGCCTCTTTCCCGGTTGAAATGGACGACCAGATCATGTTGGCCACTTCAACGGGACAGTCGATCCGTGTGCCCGTTGACGGGATTTCATTCCGGTCACGCAGCGCTGGCGGTGTGAAGGTGTTCAACACAGGGGCGGGTGAAACCGTGGTGTCCGTCGCCTGGATCGCCGATCAGGGCGACGAGGATGAGGACGGGGATACCGCAACCCCGGAACAGGATTAATCAAACAGGAAAAACAGGCTTTCGATGCGTATTCTATCTATTGTTCTGGCCTTTGTTGCCTTTGGCGTTGGTGTCGTTTTCTTCTACGCTCGGTATGATCGGTATCAACAGAACCAACGCATCGAGGCCCAGAATGTCCGAAAGGCCGATTCGAACAAACTGGTCAAGGCCATCAACGGCCTTGATAGCCGGTCGCGCGATTGTTCGGATTGGTTCGTGGGGCTGACCACTGGTCAATACGCGGAGGCGTCGACCACCGACAATGTCGCGCTCTCCTTCAGCGAGACTTGCGCCAGCAGCATGGTCACACGCGCGGATGAACTGGGGGCCTTGATCAGTCGTCTTGCGGACAAGGACCCCGAACCGGGCCGCGCCAGCCTGTTGGCCGAATCCAAGGCCCTGGCAGAGGTTTATCGCAGCCAGTCCGATGATTTCGACAAAGCCTACACCCTGATGATCCAGGCCAGCGGTCCCTCGGCGCGCGCGTCGCTGGCGCCGCAGGTGGCACAATTGATCAACCGGGCCATACCGGCCATCAACCGCAGCCTGTCCGCGTTGGAAGACGCGCGCAAAAGCTACATCTACCCAGAGAGCTGAGAGGCGGATTAGCGGTAACGGTTACAGGCAAGGAACAACAGCGCCGTATCGCGGCGCTGTTGTCCGTTTTAGAGGCTTGTACGCTTTACAACCCGTACAGCGCCGAGAATTTCTCTTCGAGATAGTCCAGCAACGGCGCTTCGGTGGGCGCCCGGCCGCTGGCCTTTTCAATCACTTCGCGTGGCGTATACAACCCGCCGTACTGTTGCAGGTTCTCCTTCAACCAGCCCGTCGCGGCCGAAGTATCGCCCTGAGCCAATTGCGCGTCGAGATCGGGAACCGCATCCCGCAATGCTTTGTAGAGGCACCCGGCGTAGACATTGCCCATGGAATAGGTCGGGAAATAGCCAAACAGGCCTGCAGACCAATGCACATCCTGCAACACCCCGTCCGACGGTTTGTCCACCGCAAAGCCAAAGTCGGCCTTGAACCGGTCGTTCCACGCCGCCTCCAGGTCATCGACCAGCAGATCGCCAGAGATCAACGCTCGCTCCAGATCAAACCGCAATAGGACGTGCAGGTTGTACTGCAGCTCATCCGCCTCGGTGCGGATATAGCCGTTCCGAACCTGATTGACGGCGGCATAAAAGCCGTCCTCATCCGTGATGCCAAAGTTGCCAAAGGTGTCGCGCATCTGGCGGTACAACCACCCGGTGAAAGCACGGGAGCGGCCCAGTTGGTTTTCATAGATGCGGCTCTGGCTTTCGTGCACGCCCATCGACACCCCTGCCCCCAGCGGCGTCAGCCGGTACTGCGTGTCGATGTTTTGCTCATAGCAGCCGTGTCCGACCTCATGGATGGTCGAATAGAAACAGTTGAACGGCTCCAACGGCATGGTGCGTGTGGTGATCCGCACATCGTCACCAGAGCCAGAACTGAACGGATGCACCGCCTTGTCCACGCGACCGCGTTTCATGTCATAGCCAAAGGTCTTGGCCAGCAGACGCGCCAGTTTCATCTGGCCACCTTCGTCAAACGTGCCGGACAGACCTTGGGGCTGCGGTTTCGCCAGCACCGCCTCGCGGAGCGCAACCAGACGCGGCCGCAATGCGCCAAACATCGCCTCTAGGTCTGCGGCCTTGGCGCCCGGTTCGTAATCTTCCAGCAGCGCATCGTAGACATCGCCCCCAGCCGCCAGTGCCGCGCCCTCTTCCTGACGCAGGGCGATCACCTCTTTCAGGACAGGTGCAAAGCCTGCAAAATCGTCATCTGCGCGCGACTCGGCCCAAATAACATGACTGCGGCTGACCAGTCGCGCGATTTCGGACGCCAACCGTTCGGGGACGCGCACGGCGCGTTCATGGCTGCGGCGGATGTGGCGCAGCTGCGCACGGGCCACCGCGTCCAGCTCGTCTTCGGCAATCGCGGCCAGCCAGTCACCCACACGCGGATCTGTCCGGCGCTGGTGCAGCACCGCCTCCATCGCTGCTCGTTCGTCACTACGCTGGTCTGCCGCGCCGCGCGGCATCATGGTTTCCTGGTCCCAGCTCAGACGCCCCGCAACCTGCGCCAGCGCCTCTGTATCGCGCTGGAACGCCATCAACTCTTCGTACACACCCATTCAGGACGTCCCTCTTACACTTTGTGGTGCGGGGTATCGCGCGGCAAAGCGCGCCCGCAAGATCAATGCCCATAGCGCGACTGCCCCCAACTGATGCAGGATCGCAATCTGCCACGGTGCCGAATACACAACCGTGACGATACCTAGCGCAACCTGCAGGAGCAAGGCAGCAAGGACTGCATTGAAACGAAAGCGTGTATCACCGTTTGGCGACCGGCGCGCGCGCCGCCAGACGACAATGCCAAAGATCAGCAACAGGTAACCTGCAAGCCGGTGGATGAACTGCACCATTCCTGCATTCTCGAAGAAATTGCGCCACAACGGTTCCAGATCCAGCGCGTTGGACGGAAACACCTCTCCGCCCATCATGGGCCAGTCGTTGTAGCTGCGCCCCGCGTCTATCCCGGCCACCAGTGCGCCCAGTAGAATCTGCAAAAAGCTGAAGTGCAGCAGCCCGGTGGACATGGAAAACAGTTTTGGCTCGGCGCTGCGCCGCGCCTGCATCAGGGCGCGTTCCTCATAGGTCAAGCGGTACACATACCACGCGATAAACCCGAGAATGACAAAGGCCAGCCCAAGGTGCGTGGCCAACCGGTAGGACGCGACATCCAGCCGGTCACCGCCCAATCCGGATGACACCATCCACCAGCCGATCGCCCCTTGCAAACCGCCCAGAACGCCAAGGCCCAGTAGCCGCCCAGTCCAACCAGGCGGGATCGCCCTGGCCGCAAGGAACCCGAAGAAACCGACCGCCCAAACCAGACCGATCACCCGGCCCAGCTGTCGGTGGCCCCATTCCCACCAATAGATGAACTGGAACTCTGACAGGGTCATGCCCGCGTTCTGCAGCTGGTATTCCGGGATTTGTTTGTATTTCTCGAACTCGGCCGCCCACGTCTCTGCGTTCATCGGGGGCAGCGCGCCGGTGACGGGGCGCCATTCGGTGATCGACAACCCGCTGTCCGTCAGCCGGGTCAGCCCCCCGACGGCAATCATCACCACGACAAGCGCAAACAGAAGCATCAGCCATAGCCGCACAGCCCCGCGCGCGCCTCGCTTGCCAGAGTCGATCATGCCCCCTGACGGTTGGGCCGGTGCCTGTGCCTTATCGCCCACTTCTTCAAACAGCTTGCGTTTCTCTGCCATGCCCGCCTCCGCATTGTTGCCCCGGACACTAGTGCGCTCCCCCCTGTCCTTCAAGCGCCCACAGGCCTGGTCCTGGCACGTCACCAAGGGTCGGGAATACCTCCGTCAGGTATGCCTGACTTAT
>TARA_R100000789_G_scaffold83517_1_pt1 | contig 29567 bp, 23 predicted proteins | sample TARA_R100000789 | Tara Oceans TARA_R100000789 (sample SAMEA2623403) | marine metagenome | biome: marine biome (ENVO:00000447); feature: mesopelagic zone (ENVO:00000213); material: "saline water (ENVO:00002010), including plankton (ENVO:xxxxxxxx)" | depth 450 m
GAACGAAACGAAGAGTTCCACCGGCGCATCAAGACGCAGACAGCGCTGCCGACACCCGAAACCGCGCCGATGCTGCTCTGGGCCCAACTGTCCCCTGGCCAAATCCAAGTGCGGAAGGTCGATGGATGGGAAGCGCCCTCTCACCCTATCGAACCGGTCACGCTGGACCTCGCGATCTGATCAGGCCCAATCCCCCAATCGAGACGCAGCCGCCACTCGGAAATTTCCGCACTCTTTGCGAAACGATCCATAGCTTGGCACACGATCAGTCAAGATCCGTTGTTGCAAGCTGAGCTGATGCGGGTTTGCCGGATAGCTTCTGGTTCAATGATTAGGCTGCTTTTTCGGCAGCGTTCAAGCTTGCGTAGAATGCCTCCTCTGCCTCTTGCGGCGTGATGTAGCCGATGGCGCTGTGAAGGCGAGTGTTGTTGTACCAGTCGGTCCATTTCAGCGTTTCCCACTCGATCTGTCCGGCAGACTTCCAAGGGCGAGACACTTGATGACCTCGGTCTTGAAGAGGCCAATGATGCTTTCGGCGAGGGCATTGATGCTCCTATATTTGTCAAGCGGCAGGAACCAGGTCCGGTGCGGCGCAGAGAGCGCGGTAGATTTCGCGGACGATGTAACGCTTTTTGCAGCGCACGCCGCCCTGTAATTCCATCACCTTCAGCGCCGGATCCAGCAGCATTTGACAGCCGCAGATGCAACAACAACCGCGATCTTACGGGCCAACCGGAATGTCCTCGAACAACTTGCCGCAAAACTGGAAAAGCAGAGCATGGTAACGGGCGAGGAGTTGTCCGGGGTGTTGTCCGGTGTTGAGACATGGGGCACCGGACAAAGCGGCGCTTTCAGATCGCTACATGACAACGTGTCCTTGGAAAAGGAAAGTAACCCATTTGATTTTTGAGACCCAAACGGCGGGATCAGCTGATGCAGGATTGCCTGTAAAAAAATCCGGACATCTCGGCAGTGCGTGATACTGTGCCTGCCAAACGGAAAAGAGCGTCGGATCTGTTGCAGGTCAAATCTGATACGCTTCAGGGCCAAAAGACGCCATTTGAGTCAATCATTGTAGAAAACGTTGCTTCCCCCATTATTGAATGATCTTACATAACGCACTGGGGTTACCGTTATGAAGGTGCCATGCCAACGGCAGGTTTACCAATTTTCGGTTTTGGTGCCGATTGAGAAGGACTGCGGTCGCGCCAAGTTTGGCGTGTTAGGCGCATTCATTGCGGTCAGGTGCTGCCCTTGAACCGGAGGATGGCGCGGCCCTCGTCGTTCAGCGATCTGCTCTATCGACTGTCCTCATGGCTTGCCGAATGATACGCTGTCCAGAGTTTACCAATTTGATGTTCAAGTCGTCCTTCCGGGGGATGAACGAGCCGGATTTTCCAGGCTCAATCTTGTCCGGAAAAATCTATTTTCAGGATGACCTGAGGCCAGATGGACCTGTCACGGTTTGATGCCGACCCTTGGCCCCACCTGCAAAGCGTCACCGCCGCACAGCAATGCGTATGTCTGGCCACACCTGTTCAGTTAGGTTTAGCGGCGTGAAAAGATGCGCGTGACCTCGCTGTTGTAGGTGTTCCAGCTGATGGTGGCGTGATTGCCCGCGTAGCCATGATAGCGTGAGCGCCCCGAGGGCAGCGGCAATCCGGCCCAGATCCCGGCCAGATTGTACATGAAACGCTGCTGTGACAAATGCCCGGACACGCAGGCGCTGTAGCCGGCATCCTCGAGCAGCATGTTTGCAAGATGATCCTGAAGCGCGGCTGTAAACCGATCCTGCCGACCGATCCCGCCGCGCCGCACGAGAGCCCGCAGCGTCTTGGGGATGAACTGGTAGCGCCCGATCGCGTGGGGTTGGCCAGGGGTGGCTTCGATCCAGTCAAATACCTCGGCGATCGTCATGTCGGTCGGGCGCTTCGCGGGCTTCGTGCGCGCGCCGTGTTGCACGCTGTCATAGCCTGCGCCACTGGCCTCTGCATGGCCGATCAGATCCAAAAGCCGCGAGGATCGATCGCCCGAGCGGGAAGAGATGAAAGGCGCGCGTTCTGACTCTGCCGCAGGCTCTGACCGGTCGATGAAGATGGGTGCCGCGCTTTGCCCGAGGTCCAGCCCGAATTGGATCTGGCCGTCGCCGCGAATGTCGGAAATCCCAAACAGGACCTGCTGACCCTGAGCGCCGCCTGCACTCAACCTTTGCATTAACCTTGGAGATGTCCGAGCCATTGTTGCCACAAGCTGAGGCGTGAGCGATGGTCCTGCCGCTACCCGCTTTCGTGCCCGGACGTAAGCGATATGCTCGCCGAGCAGGGGCCGTTAATGCAACGGCCCCCTCTCAACGCACCCGGTCCTCTCACGAGCAGGACTTTGAGCATCAGGCATGTTTGGCAGCGTCACTGAAGCTCTGTTGTCAACCACGCCTGCCGCTGGGGCTGGCGTCCAAACCCTCTCTGGGGCAAACCAGATCACCAGCGATCCGCAGCCTTTCAACGCGTTATTGTAGGCCGACCAGTGCGTGGTTTGGATGCATCGCGGTTTACCGCCGTGACTTCATCACTGATCAAGCGCGAGATCGTTCGCCGCACGTTCCTTGCAGCGCAGGCGGTAGCTGGACCAAATCCCAAGGCCGAGCATCACAGCCGTCAGTACGAGGATTGTACCACTGATTGGGCGCGTTATGAGAACCGTGTAATCCCCACCGGAAAGCTGCAAAGCGCGGCGCAGGTTCTCTTCCATCATCGGCCCTAGAATATACCCCAGCAAAAGCGGCGCTGCGGGAAACCCGGTAATGCGCATTGCGTAACCCAGGATCCCGAAGATCAGCACCATCCAGACGTCGTAGATGCTGTTGCTGACCGAATAGGCCCCGATGCTGACGAACATCACGATCGCAGGATAGACGTAGCGATACGGAATATCGAGAATGCGGACCCAAAGGCCGATGAAGGGGATATTCAAAATCAGCAGCATCAGGTTGCCGATCCAGAAACTCATGATCAAGCCCCAGAAAAGCTCGGAGTTCTGGGTCATGATCGCGGGCCCAGGCGTGATCCCATGGATCATCATGATGCCAATCATCAACGCCATTGAGGCCGTGCCGGGCACGCCAAGCAGAAGCGTGGGGATGAAGGCCGTCTGATCCGCCGCGTTGTTCGCGGTTTCAGGCCCCATGATACCTTCGATGGCCCCGTTTCCGAATTCCTTTGGCCTGCGTGAAACGCGGCGCTCGATCGCGTAGGCCATGAAGGCCGAAACCGCCGGACCCGTACCGGGCAGGATGCCGAAGAACGACCCGACACCGGCACCACGTCCCATCGCCCCCCAGGAACGGCGCATGTCCTCACGCGTGGGCAGCATCGAGCGCAGCGTGATGCGTCGTTCATGTTTGGCCACGGCGTCCGTGCGCAGACTTGAGAGGACTTCGGTCACCCCGAAAAGGCCCATCGCAATCGCGACCAGGCTGACACCATCCATCAGCTCCATCTGTCCGAAGGTCATCCGCGAAACCCCGGTGTGGATATCCATCCCGACCAGACCGACAAGCACCCCCAGAACCGCCATCGCCACGCTTTTGATGAGTGGCGCAGAGGCGATCACAGCCGAGGCAAGCAGCCCGAGGATCATCAAGGCGAAATATTCGGGCGCGCTGAAACGGATCGCGACGTCGGTAATCAATGGAGAGAAGATCAGCATGATCAGGATGCCGATGGTTGCACCAACGAAAGACGCAATGGAGGTCATGAAAAGCGCGACGCCCGCGCGCCCCTGCTTGGTCATCGGGTACCCGTCAAGACTGGTAACCGCGCTTTTGGGGTCACCGGGCAGGTTCAGCAAAATGGTGGTGATCGACCCGCCATAGGTTGTGCCGTACCAGATACCCGACATCATGATCAACGCGCCCAGTGGATCAAGGTAGAAGGTGATCGGGAACAGCAGCGTCATCGCCGCCAAAGCACCAAGGCCGGGAATGATGCCAACAACCATGCCGACGCTGACGCCGAAAAAGCAGTATAGCAGGTTCATGGGGCTTACGGCCGTGTTGAACCCCAACAGGATGTTGTCCAGAAAATCAAATTGCATCGGGCTACCAGGGAAGGGTGTAAAGGGGGACAGTGACGCGCAGGCCAACGACGAAGATCAACCAGGCAACGACCACCATGCCGATGGTGTAGACCACGCGCTGTACCATCGAGAAGCGACGGTCAAAAATCGTCGAGACGAGCAGAAGCACCATCAGGGCCGGCAGCAAACCGACACGCGGCAGCAGCAGGCCAAAGCACACGATGCCGAGGCAGATGAAAAAGGCGCCGACCCAGTCGATATCGGGTCCGTCTGTACCCGCTCTCCGGAGGCCGCCCACCAACACGACCAGCCCGCAAATCGCCAGTATGATGGCCGTCACGAAAGGGAAAAAGCCAGGGCCCAGGTTGCGCGCCGAGCCCATGCTCAGCGAAGCTCCCAAGTGTATGGCCAATATGGACCCGAGGCCCAGCAGAAATACACCTGACAGCACATCCCGAACATTTAGGTTCCGCACTTGAATCTCCTCGTTCGCACATCTGTACTGACCCGCTGCGCAGGTCTGACTGACTGGCCCGGGGCAGACCGCCATACGGTCAACCCCGGGCCGGGGCGATCAGCCCTGAATGAGCCCGGCTGCCTCTGCATAAAGCGCGTCTTCGCTCTTCATGGCTGCGGCAAACTCAGCTGGCGAGGTGTCCATTACCACGAAGTTGTTCGCTTCGATCCCTTTGACGACGTCGGGATTGGTCAGCGCGGCCTGCGCGGCGTTATATACTTGGTCGAGAATGTCCTGTGGCGTATTTTTAGGCGCATGCAGGCCGAACCAGTTGCGGAAGTCCTGGACATCGGGCAGGCCCACGTCGGCCGCAGTCGGAATCTCGGGGAAGTTGGGGTCGGGGCGTGGACCCGTGGTCATCAGCGGAACGAGTTGTCCGCTTTCGATATACGGCTTCGTATGATGCGGCCCCGTGATGCCCACTTGAATCTCGTTGCCCAGCAGATCGGTCAGGATGTTTCCGACCGCGTTGTAATGCACCGCTGGCATATCGATCCCGGCACGGTTCTTGAAAATCTCGGCAAGCAGGTGAATGTTGCCGCCAAAGCCAGGCGTGCCGTGGCGCAGAGAGCCGGGGTTTGCGCGCATGTGTGCGAGGAACTCGTCAAAGTTCGAGATGCCGTTTGCCGGATTGATCGCAAACCGGAACGGCCCGTCAGCAAGCTGGGTGATATGCTCGAGATCCGTGACCGGGTTGCCCGGAGGGTTGTCACTGGTATGCGCCGCGGCAAGGATCGCCACGCTCGAGCACAGCAGAGTGTGGCCGTCTGGCTTGGCGGTCATGGCTGCGTGAAAACCAATGTTGCCGGCAGCGCCGGGGCGGTTCTCGACGATCACGGGCTGACCGAGATACTCTTCCATCGTTGGTGCGACGAAACGGGCGAGCGTGTCATTCGAACCGCCGGCCGCATTCTGGACAATGATCCGCACCGGGCGGGTGGCATAGGATTGCGCGCGCGCGACATGTGGCGCGGCCAGCAGGCCACCCGTCGCTGCCATGCCTGCTAGAAACGTGCGTCGCTTGAAAGTGGTGATTGACATATTGTCCTCCCTTGTCATGAACGGTCCGTCTCCTGTCGGGTGCCGTCCTTTCACCTGTTCAGCCTAGAAACCATCGCAAAATGGATCCAAGACGATTTGTGTATCCGACCCCAAAGCGAATGCTTGGCGTCGAATGTCTTGGATTTACTCGCGGAACTGCGCCGGATCCGGACGCGGGAACGCGGTCAAAGGTTCGCTGCCAGCGAGAAAATCCATGTATTCCCGATCAGTTTCGTCACGTCGGCGGACGCGCTCCACCACCTCGGCCAACAAGGCGTAGGGGATGAAACAGACACCGCTGTCATCCGCCACCACGATGTCACCAGGCGTGATGCGATGCGCGCAGATGCTGACGGCCCCGTTGATCTCGGCCGTCTCCTGCCGCCACCGTCCGGTCTGAGCGGTGACATCGCGGCACCACAGCGGGTAATCTATCTTGCGTGATGTCGACAGATCACGAATGCCGCCGTCAACGATGGCGGCCAGCCCGCCCTGCCGTTTGGCCATGGTGGCCGAAATGCCGCCGATATTGGACACGTCGCGACCGCCTTGAATGACAAGGATATCGCCCGGGCGGGTCAGATTGTGGGCCTCAAAGTCGGTCTGGCGGTTGGGCACCATGCGCCGCGCCGCCTCATGCGCCGGAATGCCCAGTGGCTCGTTCCGAATTGTCAGTGCAGGCCCGACGACGACGCGACCGGACAAGGTGGGTTTCAGTATCGAACTGCCCACCACACCGTCGACACCCAGATCATCCAAGGCGTCCGAGACCAGTTCAGTTGGCCCTTCAACCGCCTTCAGCGCCGCGATCAGCGCCGGATCGGGGCGCGGAATTTCGAACGCGGTGATCCGGGCGGGATCGATACGTCCCATTGTCTTGGGGTGTTCCGTCATGAATGTCTCCTCTTCATTCTTTTCGCCGCCACCGGCCGGTTTCGTGCAACAGCACGGTTATGCCGGCGCAAATCACGATGAGAGCGCCGATCAGGGTTGCCAGCGCCGGGCGCTCGCCGAAGACCACGGCCCCCAGTATCAAGGCCACCACCACCGCCCAGTAATCGAAGGGCGACACGGTCGACGCCTTCGCAAGCCGATACGCGGTGGTCATCAGCATCTGCGCCATCCCGCCCAAAAGGCCTGCGCCGATCAGCAGAATGGCCTGTCCCCTGTCCGGCCAGACCCAGCCCCAAGGCAGGGTCAACAACCCCGCCATCATCGAGGTGACCGAAAACCAGAAAACGATGGCGGCAATGTTCTCTGTGCGCGCCATGATGCGGATCAGCAGCTGCACCACGGCCGCACCGAACGCCGCCAAGAACCCCGCCGCAATCCCGATCAGTGTTGCGGTATCCGTACCGCCGAGACCGCCCAGCCGCGGTGACAGCGCAATAAGCACCCCCAGAAAACCCGTCAGAACCCCGATCGCGACACCGGCACGCAATGGCTCGCCAAGGACAGGGACCGCCAGAAGCACCACAAGCATCGGCGCGAGATATGTAAGCAGGGTCACCTCGGCCAACGGCAACCGTGCCAGCGCGATGAACGTGCAGGCCATCGCCCCGGTCCCGATCAAGCCGCGCCAAAGATGCCCCAGAGGGTGCCGGGTATACAGCGCCCCGGGAAAGCCCCCTCTTGTCGCAATCCAGATCACGATGACCGGAATTGCCAACGCCGAGCGAAAAAAGATGATCTGACCCGTCGGCAACATGTCGAGTGCCGCGACAAAGGAGGAGACGATCACAAAAAGCGTCACCGAGGCCAGTTTCGCTGTGATCGCCAACCCCGGCCAAGTGTCCGGCGGAGTGGTCGAAAGTGAAGAATGAGGGGTCAATCCGCATGGGCCCGCGCAAGAAAGGCCTCTCCGGCATCATGGACCAACCGCGCGCGTGCTGCGGGCGTCAGACGATCATAATCGGCGTTCGGCACCTCTATCTCTATTTCGGTGTCGGCGGGAACCGCGTCGACCAATCCTCGGAGGTCGAACTCGCCGTCACCCGGCAACAGGCGTGCAGACCGCATCTCGGCCGCAAGATCATCGGGCGCGGCCAGCGGGGCGTCACAAAGCTGCAGCGCAAAGATCCGGTCACCCGGAAGCCCGCGCACCGTCTCCACCGTACCGCCCGACCGCCAAAGGTGAAGCGCGTCGACCACCAGTCCGACGTTGCCCGCATCCGTGGCCCGGGCGATCCGCAGGGCATCCGCGGCGGTGCGGATCCGGCTGACGGGAATAAACTCGATGCCAAGGCGTATGTTCCGAGACGCGGCATCACGCGCGATTTCCGCCATCAAGGCTGTCACCTCGGCCTCTTCACCAGCAAAGGAATTGGCGGTGATCATCCCGATGCCCAACTCGGCGCAGGCGTCGATGACCGGGCGAAAATCGGCCGGGGCAGCCCCGGGCACGAAACGATAGGTCGAGATGTTGACCAACGAGATCCCTGCGTCACGGGACAGCCGCGCCATCCGACGGATGTCGGCGGCATTTGTCGGATCGAACCCCCAGTCATCACCAGGACTGTGCCCGGTCAGACGCAATGCCGTTGCCTCAAATCCGCCGCGCGCGGCCGCCTCGACCATCTCGAACGGATCGAGATCGCCAAGGGTCAGGTATGCCATGGCCAGTGCGCTCACGTCGCATCATCCAGCGGTCGTGGCCCCGGAATGCCGCCAAACAGGCTCCATGCCTGACTGATCGTCGTGCCGGTATCGACCAGAAGATTGGCCCCCGTGATGCCCGAGGCCTTGTCAGATGCCAGAAAGGAAACCGCATTGGCGACTTCTTCCGAGGTCACGAGACGGCCCAACGCGGTCATTTCGATCGGGTTCGTGGTATAGCGCGCGCCGGTTCTGATGCGTTCCGCGACGCGCTCGGTCATCACGACACCCGGCGAGACAGCGTTGAAACGCACGCCGCTGCGCCCCCATTCCATTGCCATGCCTTCGACCAGAAGGTTGACCGCCGCCTTGGACGAGCAATAGGCCAGCATCCGGGCAGACCGCACACCGTTCCACGACGACAGGGCCACAAACGACCCGCCCCCGCGCGCCGCCATGCGTTTGGCAAAGGCAACCGAGACCAGATAGGTGCCCCGATGCACAAGCGCAACGATGCGATCCCAATCGGCTATATCGGTTTCTTCCGCAGGCTTCAGCGCCTGAAAGGTTGCAGCCGAGTGTACGACGGTGCGGACCGGGCCGACCTCGCGTTCGATGGTTTCGGCGGCGGCCTCGACGTTGTCAGGATCAAGAATGTCGAGCGCTTGCGCCACCCCCCCGCAGGCCTCTGCCACGGTCCGGGCCTTGTCGATGTCGATATCGGCAACAACCACACGCCAGCCTTCCTGAGCGAGGGTGGAGCAGATGATCTGTCCGATGCCGCCGGCTCCGCCGGTCACCACCGCGACGGGCTTGTCGGTGTCGTTCATCTCATGTCTCCTTTTGGGCAGCTTCCGCCGCCATGTCGTTCAGCAAATCCAGCGCCGCCAGATAGCCGCGCGGACCGAACCCCGCGATCACGCCTGTCACGGCACGGCGCACGACCGAAACATGCCGGTCTGCGCGCGTCGGATCCCGATGAACGTTGGAAAAGTGCAGCTCGATCGTTGGACATTCCAGCGCCGCAAGCGCATCTGTGATCATCAGGGATGTATGGGTCAACGCCGTCGCATTGATGATCAAACCGTCGACACCATCCAGTGCCTCGTGGATCCAGTCCACGAGCACGCCTTCGTGGTTGGATTGACGGAAATCCACCTCGACCTGATGCTCTTTGGCCCAGTCCTGTACCATCGTGTCAACATCGGCCAGCGATATTCCGTTGTAGGCCGCATTCTTGCGCCGACCCATGATGTCGAGATTGGGTCCGTTAAGTATCATGATACGGGGCATGTGTTTTCCTCTTTTGCTTTGGACGCGCGTCAGCTGCGTGCCGCAATCAGACTTGCACCGCGCTCGGCAAGCATCACCACGGTGGCATGGGCATTTCCGATGGGGGGCGTCGGCATGACAGAGGCATCCACAACGCGCAAGCCTTCGGTCCCGCGAACGCGCAATGCGCCATCCACAACCGAGGCCGCATCATCCCCCATCCGGCAGGTGCCGGCGAAATGATATCCCGACGCGCCGCGATCACGGGCAAAGGCAAGGATCGCCTCGGCGTCGTCGGGTGTCTCTGGGCCGGGCAGGGTTTCGCCGCGCGACCAGCGCGCCAATGCGGGCTCTTCGAACAGGCTGCGGATCAGTCGTATACAGGAAACGATGCCCTGCCGGTCGCTTTCTGCGCTCAGATAGCGCGGATCAATGGCCGGGGCCGTCGCTGTATCCGCATCGACCGCCATCACCGTACCGCGGCTCTCACCCGGAGACAGCCAGGCACCGATGGTCATGCCCGGTTCGCGCTCCAGCGTACCCGGCCCGGAGAAACTGCCCGGAGCAAAGCTGATCTGGACGTTCGGGGTTGCCGTCTCGCCGTCAAGCGACAGGATCGCCGCTGCAGCGCCTGCCCCCATGGTCAGCATCCCCTCACCCTTGAAGACGTAGCGGAGCACCTCGCGAACCACCGAAAGCCCGCGCGTGCGCTCATTGATGGTGGCAATGCCGCCGACCCGGTGCGCCACCCGCAGCAGGAAATGGTCCCGCATGTCCCGACCAACGGCCGGTGACGATGCGACAACCGGCACCCCCAGCTTGGCAAGATGTGCCGGATCGCCAATCCCCGAAACCTGCAGCAGCTGCGGTGAGCGCATGGCTCCGGCGCAAAGCACCACCTCACGGCTGGCGCGGACGTCGTGTTCAGTACCGCCACGACGAAACCGCACCCCGACAGCGCGGCGTCCATCAAAGACAATACGGGTCACCTGAGCGCCGGTCTGCACCTGAAGGTTCGGCCGTTTTCGGGCGGCGCGCAGATAGCTTTGGGCGGTCTGACTGCGAAAACGCCCCTTTCGGGCCTGCTGAAAGGGCGACGCGCCCCGGCGCACCGGGCCATTCATGTCCGGGTTTGCGGGAATACCCGCCGTCGTACATGCCTCGATAAAGGCGCGGGTCAGCGGGTGGGTATCGGAGAAATCCGATACCGTCAGTATCCCCTGCTGCCCACGTCCGGGACCGCCCGGGGCATAGCTTTCCGCCTTGGCCAGGATTGGCTCCAGCGTTTCCCAATCCCAACCGCGGGTGTTCCAGTCCGCAATGTCCTCGGGTTGCGGGCGGACATGCAGCATCCCGTTGAGCGAACCGCTGCCGCCCAGCATCTTGCCCTGCGGGATCTTCACCCGGCGACCATCGAGCGTGGATTGCGGCTCACTGGCATCCAGCCAGTTGAAACGGGCATCGTGCTGCAGGAACAGGCAGGCGGCTGGAACATGGATCCAGGGGTGCCAGTCGCGTGGTCCTGCCTCAAGCAGAAGAACACGGACCTTGGGGTCCTCGGACAGGCGCGCCGCGACCACGCACCCCGCCGCCCCGCCTCCTACAATGACATAATCCGCCTCAAGCATGATCTTACCTTTTCGCGTTCAGGCCAGTGCGATGTGAATGTTCTTTTCGCGGGTGAACGCGAGCAGCTCGCCAAGGCATTCCTCGCGCCCGATCCCCGATTGCTTCACGCCGCCGAATGGGGCGCCCAGAAAGTGCGGCCCGGCCTTGTTGACCCAGACGAACCCCGCCTCGGCCTTGCGGGCAAGGCGATGCGCACGCACCAGATCACGGGTCCAGATCGAACAGGTCAGCCCATATTCGACATCGTTGGCGATGTGCATGGCCTCGTCCTCGTCCTGCCAGCGGATAACTGAAAGGACGGGGCCGAAAATCTCTTCCCGGGCGATGGTCATCTGTGGGGTGACATCGGCAAAGATCGTCGGAGCGACAAAGTTGCCCTGCCCGGGCACAGGTCCATCCAGCGCCTGCCCGCCGGTCACCAGCCGGGCCCCTTCGGCCTTGCCGGTGGCGATATAGTGCAGCACTCGGTCGCGCTGGTCGGCACTGATCAACGCGCCCATGGTGGTCGCGGGGTCGGTGGGATCTCCGGGCACAAAAGCCTCGACCAGTTCGGCCACGCGGTCCAGTACCGCATCGTGGATATCGGTATGGATCAACGCCCGACTGGTTGACCCGCAAGATTGCCCGCCCCAGGCAAAATTCATACCCGCCACGATGCCGCGTGCCACGGTCTCGATCTCGACATCCGGGCAGGCAATCAGGGCGTTTTTGCCACCCAGTTCAAGCATCACCGGCTTGATGGTCCGGGCGGCTGTGGACATCACCGCACGCCCTGTCGGCACCGAGCCGATCAGGCCAACCATCGCCACATCCGCATGTCCGACAAGATGACGCCCGGCATCAACGCCGCCATTGACAAGGTTCACCACCCCCGGCGGGAAGAGCCCCTCGATCAGCTCCATGAAACGCAGCGACGAAAGCGGCGCCTGCTCGGCCGGTTTGATGACCACCGTGTTGCCGGCAGCCAGAGGAGCGCCCATCTTGGCGCCAAAAAACATCAGCGGATGGTTGAAGGCGACAATGCGGCCCACCACCCCAAGCGGCTCGCGAACCGTGAAATTGACGGCATCCGGCCCCAGCGGAATCGACTCGCCCTTGGTCTCGGCCGCAAGACCAGCAAAGTAATCCAGACTGTCCGCCGCGATATCGACGTCCTTGAGCATGGCGGTAAACGGGTTACCCGACTCCGCCGCATCAAGGCGCGCCAGCTCGGTCTTGTTGTCCCGCAACACCTGTGCGGCCTGACGCAGATACAATCCGCGCGCGCGCGGGGTCAGGTCACGCCAAGCCGGAAAGGCCGTGCGGGCCGCGGCAATTGCTGCGTCCATATCTTCGGGACCGCCAATCGCCACCGCGCCAAAATCCTCACCCGTCGCGGGGCTGATCGACCGACGGCTGTCGCCTTGCAGCGGTGCATGCCATTGGCCGCCATAAAAGAGCCCACGCTCAGTCGGGAATGTGATCGGATCCATTGTTCTTGTCCTTCAACTCAATCTTCGATGGGCTTCAGGCCGAAATCTCCTGCGTATCCGGGTTCGATCCGGGCATCGATCAGGTAGCGGCTTCCGCCGCGCACGATTTCGCGGCCCTTGGCGATCGCCGCCCTGAGACCTTCGGCGGTGCGCACCGGCCCTTCGCCGTCGAACCCCTGCGCACGGGCCATCGCAACAAGATCCACTTCGGGATCGGTCAGGCGCTGTCCGATCCAGCGGTTCGCAACCGGGCGCGAGCGCGCGACCGCAACCACTTCCTGATGTCGCTCGTCGTTGAAATATGAGGTGTTGTTGCCGATGATCACCAAGAGAGGCAGATCCAGATGCGCCGCGGTCCACAGCGCCGTGATGCCCATCACCGTATCGCCGTCGCCCAGCACCGCAGTGACCACACGGTCCGAGTTGCGCAGCGCCAGCGCCGCACCCACCGCATGTGCAGGACCGATGCCCACAGCGCCGCCGCCGTCCTTGCCCAGATAGGCAAGCGGATCGTTGAAACGGCAGGCCGTACGCGGCCACCCCAGAGGCAGGCGTACAAAGGTCGTGTCGCCTGCATCGCCAAGGGCCCGCACCGACATCGCGAAATCACCCAGCGAAATGCAGTCCTCGCGGTCGCCTTCGGGTTCCACAGGCAGCCAGCTGGTCCAGTGTGGCCCTGAAAAATCCCATTCGCTACCCTGCTTCGGGCCGTCAAAAGCGGTCACCAGCTGATGCGTCAACGCATCGGGATGCGCCAGCAGCGGAATATCAGCGGCAGGCAGCGCCTGCAGGTCCATCGCCCAGCCATTGGCGACCAGTTGATCCATCGAGCACGAAATGATCAGTGTCTCGACCGGTGTCTGCGACTGTGCCTCTCCCGAACAACTGCGCAGGAAACCTGCGAGATCCAGCCAGTCAAAGCTGACGATCAGGTCGGCGGCAGCAACGATGTCCTTTTCCTCTTGTGTGCGGTGTTCGGCACAAGGGGCCACGATGTGCTGCGGATGGTCGGTCGGAAAGGCGGCGGCATTGTGGATGCTGGTCATGACAGCCGCGCCCGCTGCCTCGGCCAGTTTGACACGCGCGTCCCAGTCAGCCTGATCGCGCGACATGCGACCAAACAGAAACAGGGGGCGGCGGGCCGCCCTGATCGCGGCCACTGTCCGCTCAAGCGACGCACTTGGTGCGCCGGGGCGCTCTGCGGTGCGAAAGCGTTCGAGCGGCGGCACCTTGACCGGCGCGTCCAGCCGACGTTCCTGCACCGCGACATCCAGACAGACATAGGTTGGCCCAAAGGGTGCGGTCGTGGCAATCTGATGTGCGCGGATTACGGACTCGACACTTGCCTCTGTCGAGGCGGGCTGGTCGTCCCATTTCACATAGCCACGCACCAAGGCACCCTGATCGCGGGAGGTGTGAATCCAGTCAATCCAGGGGCGGCGCTTATGCGAGTCCACCGGGCCGGTCGCGCCGATGATCACCATCGGCTGACGGTCGCACCAGGCATTGTAGACGGTCATGGCCGCATGCATCAGCCCGACGTTGGAGTGCAACGCAACTGCCATGGGGCGATCCGTTGCACGCGCATATCCGTCGGCGATCGCAACGGCATGTTCCTCGTGCAAGCACACAACCATTTGCGGGTTAGAGTTGCCCAGCCCGTTGACCAGAGAGTCGTGCAGACCCCGGAAACTGGACCCCGGTACAAGCGCAATGAACTCAAGACCAAGATCTTGCAGAACCTGTGCGACAGCATCACTGCCCCACGAACCGAACTCGGCTGCGGCGTCACCAGGCTCCGGGCGCTCAAGGCCGGCAAGGCGAGTGTCCGCGCGTGATCCGACGGAATCGTGCTTTGTCATGTCTCTCCCCCAAGCATCTACAGGCTCCTCCAGCCCACGAGTGCATCATGGCATCTGACGCACAGGCCTGAGAAATGCAGAGTGGCGCGCAGTTATAAAAAATGGTTACGCTACTCTGAAAGACGATATGGAATCCTTGCCAATGACTCCCCCTCCTCCTGCGCAGTTTGACCTTGCGGCATCCGGGCTGCGCAAGCTGCGCATGGCGCTGACAGTGGCGCAATCCGGCCGATTTTCTCTGGCAGCGGACCAACTGGGCGTCAGCCAACCGGCGGTGACGCGGGCGGTTGCATCACTTGAAGACGCTATCGGTCTGGCCCTGTTCGACCGATCCACAGTGCATGTCGCCCAGACCGAAGCAGGCACTATCGTTATTGGCCGCGCAGCGCGCGCCTTTGCCCATCTGGTCGGTCCGGATGGATCGGCAAACCTCGTGCAGGCATCAGACCATGAGCTCCGCGCCTTGTTGGCCACGCAGGAACAACGCTCTATTGTGCGGGCGGCCAGGGTACTTGGCCTGAGTCCGCCCGCAGTCTCGCGGTCCTTGTTGACATTGGAACGCCGACTGGGACGAAAACTGTATCGCCGTACAAGACTGGGCCTGCTGCCCGAACCGGGATCCGAAACCCTCACCCGACGGATCAAGCTGGCCTACAGCGAATTGCGTCAGGCCGAAGACGATCTGGCGGTCCTGGTCGGTCGTGGAAAAGGACGACTTTCCATTGGAACACTGCCGATTGCGCGATCAGGTCTGGTGCCTTCGGCGACGCTGGCGACGCTGGATAGCTTTCCTGACGCCGAGATCACTTTGCAGGACGGCACCTGGGACAGCCTGGCCCAACAACTGCGCGACGGGGACATCGATCTGGTTGTCGGCTCTATTCGTCGCCTTGATGACGATCCCGGGCTGACGGCGCGCACGCTGTTTGACGACACCATCGCCATCGTGGCGGGGGCCAAACATCCCCTCACCGGGATCCCCCACCCCCGGCTGAGCGACATGTTGGCATATCGTTGGATACTGCCTTTGCAGGGTGTTCCACTGCGCACCCAGTTCGAGGCGCTGGTGACGGACTCCGGCGGTGTCCTGCCCGACGGGATCATCTCGACGGACTCGACCGCGGCCCTGCGCACCTTTTTGCTGGACAGCGACCGCCTCGCGATTGCCGCACACCAACAAGTGCACGATGACGTCAACCGAGGCCTGCTGTCCCTTCTGCCAATCCAGGTGCCCCGGACACGCCGCGCCATCGGCATGACGACACGTCGAGATCACACTCCGACCGCCCTGTTCGAATGTTTTGTCGAGAAACTCGTTTCAGCCGCCGCAACTTATGCGTAAAACTGAGGGCCTGCCGAAATTCGTCCGTGGGCGAAGGGGCACCAGCGCTCTGAAAACATGCCAGGTGGAACAATGAACGATCGCCAGCTTCGCTATTTTTCCAAGGTCGTCGAGGTCGGCAACATGACCCGTGCCGCTGCCATGCTCAACGTGGCCCAGCCTGCGCTGGGTCTGCAAATCCGGCAGCTTGAAGAAGAGTTCGGAGTGTCGCTTCTCGATCGCCATTCCCGCGGCGTCGAAGCGACGCCCGAGGGCACTCTTCTGTATAATCATGCGGTAGAGATCCTTGCCCGCTTCGAGCAGGCCGAAAAGGAGTTACGCGCTGCGGCCGAAAACGCGGTCGAGGTTATCGCGCTTGGGATCACTCACTCGATCATGCGGCTGGTCGGACAGGATTTGCTGCAGGCCGCCAGACAGAACCTCGATGGCGTTCGACTGAGCCTGACAGAAGAGCCCAGCCTGACCCTCCTGCGCGAGCTGGAGGCTGGTCACGTCGATCTGATCCTGACCTATACGCCCACCACCTCATCCGGGTTGGTACAAGTGCCGCTGCAGGAAGAAGAACTTCTCTTCGCCCGTCGTCGACGCGATGGCGACACCAGCGGCGAGGTGATCACGTTGAGCGCCCTTCTGGAGCATTCTCTGGTTCTAGCCGGGGAACGTGATCCAATCCGGCGCATGGTCGATGAAGCCGCATCTGCGGCTGGCACACCGGCCGATATTCACTACGAAGTGCAATCCTTGATGGCCACACGGCAGACAGTCCTGAACGGAGACGCTGCCTCTATCCTGCCCTACGGCGTGGTGGCCGACGAGGTGTCGCAGGGGCTGGTGAGCGTATTCCAGATCGAAGGTGCCCCGTTCCGTCGCACGCTCTACATGACACGTTCGATCCGCTCCTCGTGCTTTCGTAACGAGGAGCGGATCATGCGGCTGCTTCGGTGCGTGATCCGCCAGCTGGAGGTGGAACTGGGTGACCTCGCGCGGAAGCTGCCCTGATCTGCGTCTGTCGCGAGGGGCTCAGATCCGCGCAACATCCAGCGTGGCCGGATGGAACAAGTCCTCGACAGACAACCGGACGGGCGAAAGGCCCTGTCTGTAATGATGGTCGATAAAGGACTGCACGACGTGGCGGTTGGCCTCATAGCCATATGACCAGAAATCATCGCCAAGCAGTTCGCGCGCGCCCTTGAACCCTTCCTCGATAAAAGGAAGCGTGACCTTGGTGGCCGAGGTGTCGCGCAGCCGCGACAGGCACAGGGCCTTGGATTGTTCAAACGCCTTCTGAACGGTCGCAGGCAGCCACGGATGCTGTTCGACCAGACTGCGGCGGATACCCAACGTGTGCATGATCGGAAAGATTTTCGTCCGGGCGTACCAGTCGCGCGCCGCTGTTATCGGGTCGTCGAACAGCCAGCGCACCCGCCCGTCGCCGTTCAGGCTGGAGGGCATGCGCGGTCCGAGCAAGGCATCAATCTCCCCCTCGGCCAGCATGCTGGCAAGCGTTCGGTCAGCGGGTGCATCAACAAGGTTGACCCCCTCGGGTAGGGTCAATTGGATCTTTTCCTTGCGGCCCAGTTCCTCAATCCCGCCCCGAACCCATTCGATCTCGGATGGCTTGATGCCGTAGTCATCCTCAAGAATGGCACGCGCCCAGACATTGGCGGTGAGTTGGTACTCCCCCACACCGATGCGGCGGCCTCGCAGGTCCTCAGGCTTTCGGATCCCCGAAGCCGCATTGATGTAGAACGCCGTATGGCGGAACGCACGAGACGGAAACACCGGGATCGGTACATAGGGACATTCGCCGCGGGCCATCTTGAGGACGGTAGAGCTCATCGACAGTTCACAGATGTCGAAATCTTCGCTGCGGAAGGCGCGAAAGAAAATTTCTTCCGGCGACAAACGGAGGAATACCGGGTCCACTCCATCAATCTGCACATCGCCGTCGATAAGTGGTCGCATTCGGTCGTAATCGCCAACCGCAACCGACAATCTAAGGTCCTGCATGGTGTTCCTCCCTTTTCCAGTCCTGCTCTATTGAGCCTGTCCAGTACTTAGGGGGTTCCCCTGCTTGGCGTCCAAGGCAAAGGGCTTTGGTCAGAAATACCATTTTTGAAGCTGTCGTGGGGCCGTCGCGATTTGCGGCCGCCCCTTTGATACCGCTGTTGGGTCCCTGTTTCCCTCACAAAGCATGGACCAGAGATCAGAGCGCAGCACGAAATCACGGCGGGTCCAATTTGCATCCGGTCCCGTTTCGGTCCCGATACTCGGAATAAACTCGGCCTGAAGCGGGACGAAATAGGGTCATAATGAAGAACTAAGGGTGAAACTGGCCTCTACATCTGGCCTCCGAAAGCAGAGGCCAATAGGATTTCGGGAACAAAGCTGACAACAAGAACAGAAAAATACAAATTAAATCAATGACTAAATCGCTTCAGGTAAAGCCTGCATCACCGAATTTCCAGCACTCTGAGCTAATCCACGTCCCGATGCCTTCATGCGTTTTCGCGCCTCTCCCAGCCAAGACAGCCCAGCCGAAAACTCCAGCGTCAAACGGTCCAGTTTTCTGTCGGCAGAGCATGATTTCTGGCTTCATGCGGCCTTGGTTTCCAGTCTCGATTTCTTTGCGAATTCCTGCGGCATGAGATTGCCAAGGGACGACAGGATCAAACGATGGACGGTGAAACGAAAGACAGCGCGGCGGGACTATACCCGCCACAGGCCGTTGCGCCCATATTCCATCTGGCGCTCAGGCAATGGTGATCATCTCCTGCGTGATCTCGTCCAGCGCGGTCTCGGCAAGGATCACCTCTTCACCCGCCGCCATCAGCACCACGTCGTCGCCTTGCTGTTCCAACGCCGCAAAGATCTGGCCCGCGTCCATGCCGAACCCCTCGAAGGTCAGCACGTCCCAGGGTTCCAGATCGGTGACGGTGGTGGTGCTGGCCGCGCCATCGCTGACAAAGACAAACTGATCGGCATATAGCCCCCCCGCCAGCAGATCGTCGCCACCATCGCTGCGCAGCACATCGTCCGCGCCGCGCCCGGTGATGAACGCCTCCAGCCCGGCGGCGCTGCTGTCGGTGAACTCGGGCGAGGACACAAAGAACTCCACCAGCTTGACCCGGCTCATGCCGTCCTCCAGCCGCGTCACCCAGCCGTCCAGCCCCGCCGGATCGGGCGCGCGTTTCAACACGTTGTCATAGAGCAGCGTGACAAATTCGCTGTCGCTGGTGGCCGCGCCATAGGTGGCGGTGAATTCGGGCGAGGCCATGAAACGTTCGACCACCTGATCGAACCGCATCCGCCCCGCCGCCAGCGTTTCGGCCCAGCCGTCATAGCCGCCCGGATCGGGGTCGCGGTCAAAGATCGCCCGGTACAGCCGATAGACATCATCGGCCCATTCGGTGATGTCGCGGGCGGCGTCATAGGCCGCTTGCGCGGAGGCGCTGGTGGTCTGGTGCTCGGGGCTTTCGGCGAACAGCAGCACCACGCGGGCGCGCGATGTCCCCTCGTCCAGCCGCGTCACCCAAGACGCCAGCCCGGCGGCATCGGGGGCGCGGTGCAACACGTTTTCATAGAGCAGCGTGACAAATTCCACGGCCGTGGTGGCGCCATAGGTGGCGGTAAATTCGGGTGAGGCGATAAAGGCCTGCGCCACCTGATCGTGGGTCATCCGGTCCAGCGTCATCCGCTGTGCCCAGGCCTGATGCCCGCCCGCATCCGGCGCGCGCCCGAAGACCGCCAGATACAGCCGGTAAACCTGCGCCGAGATCTCTGTGTGATAGATCCCCGCGCCGCCGCCCTGCACCACATCGCCGCCCGGACCGCCCGCCAGATCATCCGCCCCCGCGCCGCCCGAGACCAGATCGCGACCGCGCCCGGCGCGCAGCACGTTGGCCCCTGCCCCGCCGGTCAGCACATCGTCGCCGTCGCCGCTGCTGGCGTTTTCGATGCCACCCTCAATCGTGGCCCAGTCGCTGCCTGCCACCCGCAGCGTCGCGGTGGCGCCCAGCGTGATCTCGACCGGGTCGGCCACCGCAACGCTGGTGATCCAGTCGCTGCCACCGTTATCGTCCACGGCACGGCCCCGCGCCGGGTCGGCGGCGACCAGCGCGGCGAAATCATCGGTAAAGACCCAGATGTCATCGGCGCTTTGCGGGCCGTCCTCGGGGCTGCCCAGAAATTCCAGCCGGACAGAGCGCAGCGTGCCCGCATCCCCGACCGACCCGTCGCCCACCCGCAACGTCCAGTCCCCGGCGCTGGACATGCCGCGCAACGCCGCCACCCCAAAGGTCCAGTCGCCATTCAGCGCGGAGCCGCCGCCATCGCCCTCGGCGAGGATGACCTCTGTGCCGTCGGGGGCGATCAGGGTGATGGTCAGGTCACTGGCAAAGCCATGGGTAATCGCAACCGTGACATAGACATGTTCGATGACAATGCCCTGATCGACCGCCAGCACCAGTTCGGCATCAGAAAGATCAAAGATCGACCGGGTCTGGCTGCGCGCGAAACTGGCCTGCACCAAATTGTCCGAGGTCGCCGCCACGCCGCCCTGCATTTCCAGCCAGACCTCGGCCAGACGCACGGCGGCAAAGGCATCGACAAGGCCAAAGCCGTAGCTGGGGCTAAAGCTCATCGCGCCGCCGTTCCACGTCTCGCCGCCCATGGATTGCCAGGCGCCCGCCTCGAAACCTCTGGCCGATCCGCCATAGGCCGACCCGGTCTGCGCTGCCGTCAGCGACACGATCTCCTGCACGTCGCGCCAGCCCAAGCCGGGGGTGGTCTCCAGCATCAGCGCCACCACGCCAGACACCACCGGTGCCGCCGCCGAGGTGCCGCTGAAATCATTGGTGTAATCGCCCGACGCATAGCCGTCGCGACCCGCCACATCGGTAGTGTGGCTGGCCGCCGGGGCCGAGACCAGCAAGTTGGCGCCAAAGTTGGAATAGCTCTCGACCGACCCGTCACGCCCCACCGCCCCCACCACGATCACCGTGTGCAGGACGTTGTGCCCCTCGCCCTGCGCATTGCCCAGCACGCCAAAGCTTTGCAGTGTCGGGTCATTGGCCTCATTGCCCGCCGCCTTGACGAATATGGTGCCAAGGCCGCCGCGCCCGGTCTGGGTGGCCTGTGCAAAGCGCTGCGCCTCTTCCCAGCCGTAACTGCCCGGATCGCCGATGTCCCAGTCGTCGGAAAACTCCGGCCTGACGCCATAGCTCTGGTTCACCACGTCGAACATGGCGGTCCAGACCAGAGAATCGTACAGCACCGCATCCGAGGCGGTCTGCGTGTCGTTCAGATAGTCGACCGAGGTCAGCGACGCACCCCAGGCCACGCCAACCCCGCCCAGACCGTTTCGTGCCGCCGCGATCAGCCCGCCGACAGAGGTGCCGTGACCGTCAAAGCCGCTGTTGTGGGTGCCGTCATCGTTGCTGATCCCGTCGTAGTGCAGGCTGGCATCATAGTTGGCGGCCAGATCCGGGTGATCCTGATCCATACCGTCGTCATAGACGCCGACCGACACCCCCGCGCCGCTGACCTCCTGCCAGATCGTCTCGATGTCGCCAATCAGATCGAAATGCCATTGCAGCGCGTAGCGCGGATCGGAAATTGTGACCATGACCTCGTGAACCACTGTACCCTGCCAGCCAGCGCGCATGCCCAGCATCGGCTTGTGCCCTTAGTGGCGGGAAATCATGCGCCCGGTCAACAGGTTCAGGGCGCGCCGCGGCGCTTTGCACCTTCCCCTGCCACCGTCCGCTGCCCTACAACCGCGCCACAATGACCCGACACAGCGCCCCCCTGCCCGCCCCTGCCTTGCCGCATGTCACGATCCTGCTGGCCAGCTATCAGGGCGCGGCGCATCTGGGTCCACAACTGGACAGCCTAGCGGCGCAGGACCATGCCGACTGGGCGCTTTGGGTGTCGGACGACGGATCGCGTGATGGCACGCGGGGAATCGTCGAACGCTTTGCCACCGCCCATCCCTCCCATGACATCCGCCTGCTGGACGGCCCGCGCCGGGGGGCGGCGGCGAATTTCCTGTCGCTGCTGTGCCACCCCGATCTGCCCGCCGGTGCCGTGGCAATCTGCGATCAGGATGACATCTGGTATCCGCACAAGCTGTCCCACGCGCTGATGACGCTGACGCATTTCGACGGTCCGGCGGTCTACAGCGCGCAAAGCCGCCACGTCAGCGCGACAGGCGCGACCCTGGGCCTCAGCCGGGTGCACTCCGGCCCGCCGTCCTTTGGCAACGCGCTGGTGCAGAACCGGGTGGCGGGGCATTGCGCGGTTTTGAACCCCGCCGCGCTGGCGCTGGTGCGCGCTGTGGGGCCGGTGGATGTGCCGTTCCACGACTGGTGGCTCTACCTGCTGATCACCGGCGCGGGCGGCCAAGTCACCGTCTCCCCCGAGGTGGTGCTGGACTACCGCCAGCACGACGACAACGTGCTGGGCGCGCATCGCGGGTTTCTGGCCGGACTGGCCCGCGCCACCATGGTGCTGGGACCCACCTGGCGCGGCTGGCAGACGGCAAACCGCAGGGCGCTGGAACAGGCCCACCCCTGGCTGACCGGGGACACCCGCGCCCTGCTGGCCGCGCTGGATGCGGCACCGGCCCGCGGCCTGCCCCGCATCCGGGCGCAAACCCGGCTGGGGATCACCCGCGACCGCCGCGCAGCGACCGCCTTTTTGCGACTGGCGGCGTTTCTGGGGCGGGTCTGAACAGCGGCGGCACCGCAAGAGGCCAACGTGACAGGGGGCGCTACCCCCTCGGCCTGCGGCCTCACCCCCGGGATATTTAGAGACAGAAGAAACATGGGCGATGGCGCGTTTCGCGCGCGAAACATTCGGCTTCTTCTGTCCGAAAATATCCCGAGGGGGTTATGCTGCAAGCATGCCTCCGGCATGACGCCCCCTGCCCCGCTCTCACATCTCCAGCGCGTTCTTGTGATCGCGCCGCAGCAGCATCAGCCCCAATACCAGCGCCACCAGTCCAAACCCGGCCACATAGGCCTCAGAGACATAGGGCGCGTCGTAGTTGGGATAAAACCCGTGCCGCATCATCCCGACCAGATGCACCAGCGGATTGTACCAAAGGTAGTTGCTGTAGGGCTCGGGGATGGTGTCGAAAAGAAAGAACACGCAGGACAGCAAGAACAGCGGTCGCATCAGGATCGACCAGAACCGCTGGTACAGCGGAAAGCGCAGCATCATGAAACAGTTGAAAACCCCCACCCCCAGCGCCAGCAGCCCCGCCAGCCCATAGGCGCGCGCGATCACCGCGCCGTCCATCACCACCCGCGTCTCGAACACCAGCAGGATGGTGCCGATCACGATGTAGCTGACCAGCAGCTGTGTCATCAGGTTCAGCCCGAACCGCGCCAGAATGGCATCCAGAAAGGTCACCCGCGGATAGGCCAGCAGCTGGCGCGAATAGTTCATCGCCTGCCCCAGTTTGGCGGTGATGTCGGTGAACAGCGTAAAGGGCAGCATCCCGGTGGCGTAAAACATCGCAAAGCTCACCCCCAAGGGCGGTGAGCGGAAGCCCACCGAAAACAGCGCCGTCAGCAGCGCAATGCCCGCCGCCGGTTCGAGGATCGCCCAGGCGTACCCCCCCGGAGAGCGCCCGTAAGAGGTGCTCATCTCGCGCAGGATCAGCGCGGTGATGGTGCGCAGGGTGGCAAAGCGCGGAATGCCGGCACGCACGCGGGGGCGTTGGGCCGCGGGGAGCCTTGGGTCGGAACTGTCGGTCGAACTGTCGGTCACGGGGCCTCTGCTCGGGGCTGGGTGTGGTTTGCGGGTCGCTTTTTGGCACGCGGGACACCGCGCGGATCCCTGTTGCGCGGCGAACCGCACCGGAGGCGGCATCCGCACTGGAAACCACGCTCTGCATTATGTAGCAAGGAGGTCTCAGGAGCTACTTGAAAAGCCGCACCTCTCCGTGACACAGATCCCTCCGCCACGCCCGCCCAAAGGCCCTGCCCCCATCGCTCCTGGCGTCAGGGACCGGGTTGCACCGCTGCGATCCACACCCGGCGCCCCCCCACAAGGCCCGCAGATCGGGACACCGGGCAAGCCGGGCCCTGCCCCGCGCGCCGGATCGGGCGCCCCGCGCATGGCAAGCGGCGCGCGGCTGCGCCGTCGGCATTATTCGGTTCTGATCAGTCTGGTGCTGGGCGTGATCCTGCCGGTGCTGGTGGTGGCGGGCTATCTCTGGTTCAAGGCGACCGATCAATACGCCTCGACCGTGGCCTTTTCCGTGCGCACCGAAGAGACCGGCTCTCCGCTGGAAAGCCTGATCGGTATTCCGGGCATCTCGGGGTCGTCCTCATCGGACACCGACATTCTGTATGAGTTCCTGCAAAGCCAGAAGCTGGTCGAGGACATCGACAGCGCCATCGATCTGCGCGCGCTCTGGTCCAAGCCCGAGGGCGATCCGATCTTTACCTTCGACACCGATGGCACGATCGAGGATCTGGTCAAACACTGGAACCGCATGGTCAAGATCTACTACGACGACGGTGCCGGGCTGATCGAGGTGCGCGCGCTGGCCTTTACCGCCGACGACGCGCAGCTGATCGCGCAGACCCTGTTCGAACATTCCTCCGAAATGATCAACGCACTGTCGGCGATCGCGCGCGAAGACGCGATCCGCTACGCCCGCGCGGATCTGAACGAGGCGGTGGACCGGCTCAAGACCGCGCGCGAGGCGGTCACGAAATTCCGCAACACCCACCAGCTGGTCGACCCCTCGGTCGATCTGGCCACACAGGCGGGCCTGTTGGGCAAGCTGGAGGCGCAACTGGCCGATGCGCTGATCGAGTTCGATCTGCTGGCCCTGTCGACCCGCACCGACGACCCGCGCGTGACGCAGGCGCAGCGCCGCATCGAGGTGATCCGCGACCGTATCGACGCCGAGCGGCGCAAGCTGGGCCTGGCGGGCGATGGCGCCAATGGCACCGAAGTCTATGCCAACCTGTTCGGCGAATACGAACGGCTGGTGGTGGACCGTGAGTTCGCCGAGAAAAGCTATACCACCGCGCTGGCCAGCTATGACGCGGCGCAGGCGGAATCGCGGCGGCAAAGCCGTTATCTGGCCCCCTATGTGCGTCCCACACTGGCCGAAAGCTCTCGCTTTCCGCAGCGGCCCATGCTGCTGAGCCTTGCGGCGCTGTTCATCTTTCTGATCTGGTCGACGCTGGTGCTGGTGATCTACGCGCTCAAGGACCGGCGCTAGGAAAGCCGAAGACAGTGATCCGGTTCGAGAACGTCTCAAAACGCTACATCACCGAGGGCCGCGAAAAAACGGTGGTCGAGGATATGAACGTGGTGCTGCCCACCGGGCGGTCGGTGGGCCTTCTGGGGCGCAACGGGGCGGGCAAGTCGACGCTGCTGCGGATGATCTCGGGCGCGACGGAACCGACCGAGGGCCACATCGAGACCACCGGTCTTGTGTCCTGGCCAGTGGGCTTTGCGGGCTCGTTCCACCCGGATCTGACGGGGCTGCAGAACTGCCGGTTCATCGCGCGGATCTACGGCGTGGACACCGATGAGCTGGCGCAGTTCGTCGAGGAATTCGCCGGTCTGGGGATGCATTTCCGCCTGCCGCTGCGCAGCTATTCCTCGGGGATGCGGTCACGTCTGGCCTTTGGTGTGTCCATGGGGATCGCCTTTGACACCTACCTTGTGGATGAGATCACCGCCGTGGGCGACTCGGCCTTTCGCGAAAGGTCTGACCGGTTGTTCAAGGCGCGGCTGCGGCACGCCGGGGCGGTGGTGTGCAGCCATTCGATGCCGCAGGTCCGGCTGTTGTGCGATGCGGGCCTCGTGCTGGACGAGGGGCAGGCCTATTACTACGAGGATCTCGAGGATGCGATCGCGCACCACGAGGACAACATGAATCGCGCCGCCGCGCTCTGAGAGGCGGGCAGGGGGGCGCTGCCCCCCATCGCGTTCCGCGATTCCCCCCGGGATATTTCCGGACAGAAGAAACATGCGGGCCGCGCGCCTTGTCGAGTGGGCGCGCCTTCCGTTTCGCGCGCGAAACATGGGGTTTCTTCTCTGGTCAAATACCCCCCAGCCCCCCGTGCAAAAGGCGCGGAGGGTCGTGTTGAAAGCAGACCTCAGGCATGACGCCCCGCTGTCGCGGCAGTGTTTCGCGCGCGAAACATCCGTGGATCTGTGGGGACAAGGGGGCGGAAAGACAGGGGACGCAGGGCGACAACTACAGCCCGAAGGGCCGCCGCCCGCGCCGTTGCGCGGTGTCCAGCAGCACAAGGTGCTCCAGCGCCCGCGCCACCGCCACGTCCCAGGTATGGACAGAGGCGCGGGTGGCCAGCACCGGCTGCAGTGGCGGCACGCGTTTGCCCGCCGCCTCGGCCACAGCGCCCACGCCGCGGACCAGCGCCTGATACAGTTGCGCCAGTTCCTCGGGGTCATCCAGCGGCGCGCGGCCACGCAGGAACAGTGTCTCGTAGGGGTCCGCAGAGACCATCCAGCGCGGATCACGGACGCGCAGGGTCTCTGCCTCCGCTTCGGGGATCAGCGCAAAAAGCCTGTCCAGATCGCCCCCTGTGGCCTCGCGCAGCGCCGACAGGTGGCGCGGCAGCACCGCCCAGGGGCGCGGCGCATCCTCGACATGGCACCAGCGGCGAAACACCTCTTCGGCGGCGGTGTCTGCGGCATCGGCGCGGTAGCGGCGGTTGCGCAGCAGGAACCCCAGCAGGGCCGGGGGCAGGGCGCCATCCGTGCCGCGCGCGGGCCGGGGCAGGGTGGTGCCATAGGCCCCCTCAAACGCGGTCAGCACATCGTCGGTCAACCCCAGTTTCAGCAGCACCCCCGGCAGCGCCGTCCAGCGGGTCAGCGCCGCGCCCAGCGTGTAGGGCATGCCCATCTGCGCCAGCCACGCGCCGAAGCCGCGTCCCGACCAGACGCCCCATTCCCAATAGGCCGCGTTCAGCCAGTCCAGCGGCGGGCGGGCAAAGGCGCAGATCTCGACCGGCGGACTGTCTTCGGTGAACCACTGCGGCAGCGCCTCGGCAAAGCGGTCGGCCTGACCGATCCAGCCGGAGTTCGACACCAGCGGCACACCGCCCGGCGGCTTGCCCCGGACCCGGTCCAGCGGAGCGAACGGCGCGCTGCCCTCTGTCGCTGTGTCGGGCCAGCCCAGCCGCCCGCGCACATCCCGCGCCGCCGCCGTGCGCAGCGCCCGACCGGACAGTACCGCGCCACCACGCGGGCGCGGGACCGCATAGGCCAGCGTCCCGCTGTCTGTGGTCAGCAGGGGCGCGGCACTCAGCGCGCGTTGCAGAGCGCGGGTGCCGCATGTCGGCGCGCCCACATGCAGGATGATCGCGGGGCTATCGCTCATGCCGGTCCACCCAGCCGTTTGGCGGTCTCAACGATCATGGACATGTCCTCTGCCGCCGACAGCGGCAGCACCCCGCCGTCCTCGCCCGCAGCGCGCACCGCGTCGGCCTGCGCGCCCAGATCAAAGACCATGACCGGCAGGCCGGTGGCCAGCGCCTCATGGGTGGTAAAGGAAAACGTCTCTGGCCAGACCGAGGGGATGAACCAGCAGGTGACACCGTAGCGTTTGACCAGATCGGGCAGGTCGCCCACCGCGTAGCGCCCATGCTGGCGCGCCGGGCGATACAGCCGGTAGGCCGGGTCGATCTCTCCCAACAGCACCAGCCCCGGATCCCCCGGTTTCAAGGCCCGGCTCAGCCGCTGCGCCACGCCCGCGCCCTTGTGCGGGGCAAGCGACCCAAGGATACCGATCACAGGCGGCCCCTCGGGGCGGGGAAGGCGCGGCACCTCTGCGTGTAGGGCATGGGGATGCACCTCGACCGGGGCCCCGGCATAGGCTTGGCGGATCAGCCGCGCCGAGGCCTCGGAGAAACAGGTCACCCGGTCGGCGGTATACACCAACCGCCCCCAGTCCGCCCGCCAGCGCGACAGCGGCACGGTCGCGCCATCGGGGCGGCGGGTGGCGTGGCGGGGACTGGCGGTCTGCGGATCGGGCAGGCCCTTCCATATCTCGCCCGCCTCCAGCAGCGAGGGCGTCGGAGAGAGCGGGAAATAGTCGTGGATCAGAACCTCCAACCCGTCGCCGGGTCCGCGCAGCGACAGCATGAGGTCGGGCAGGGTGATCGGGTCGGGATCGCCGACGCCGCAGGCATAGATCACCTCGCGCCGGGTGACCGGGGCCAGCAGCTGCGCAATCAGCGCCGCGCTGGCGGTGCCACCTGCGGTCAGGGCCGCGCTGCCATCCGCGCGCAGGTCATGCAATTCCACCGTAAAGCGAAAGACACCGCCAACGCGGATCACCAGCGCCGCACCGACACGCGCCAGATCGGCGGTCAGGCGGCGCTGCAGGTCAACCTCGGCGCCGCCACCCATGGAATGGGCCAGATAGACGGGCAGGGGACCCCGGCGGGTCTGCTCGACCTGCGCCAGCCCCAGCGCCAACCGCGCGGTCACCAGTGGATCACGCCGCAGAAAGCCATGCACCTCGGCGTCAAAGCGCGGATAGCGGCGGGCGATCTCTGTACTGTTGCGGGCAATCAGCCGCTGCTTGGCCTCTGACCCAAAACTATGCCCGCCCACATGGGCCACAAAAAGGTTCGGCACATAGAGATGGGTAAAGCCCTTTTGTGCCGTCTTCTGGCACCAGTCGACCTCTTCGCCGTAGCCGGGCGCAAAGACGGGGTCGAATTCCGGCACCTCTGCCAGCGCCCCCGGCGACAGCGCCATGCAGAACCCGACCCCGGCGGGCGCGGCCACCCGCGCGGCACCGTTCAGCGTGGCAGCATAGCGATCCACCGCCTCGGCCACGTCCGGCGCAATGTCGCGCGCACGGCCCGGTTCGGGGACAGACCCCAGTTCGGCATCGTTCGACAAGGGCGTGACCGACCCGACGCGCGCATCCTGCCAGATCGGGGATAGCAGCCGCGCCGCCCAGCCTGCGGGCACAAAGGCATCACTGTTGAGCAGCACCACCGGATCGTCCCAGTCGCGCGCCGCCACCATCCCAAGCGTGACAGCCCCGACAAAGCCAAGGTTTTCCGGGGCCTCGATCAGATGCGCCTGTGGATGACGTTCGGCCCAGTCGCGCAGGTAGGGCAGGACATCCGGGTCGGGTGAGGCGTCATCGACAATCACGATGCGCCAAGGAATATCGGTGTGCCGCGCCACCCGGTCCAGCGCCTCGCGCAGCAGATCAAGACCGTTGTAGACCGGCATGACAAGGGTGACGCCCGTGCCCTCGGGCACCGTGGGGACGGACGGGGCGCGAAACAGCCCCTCGTCCAGTTGCACCGGAGCCGGGCCGGACAGATCCAGCAGTTGCTTCACCCGCGCCCGTGCTGCCGGATCGCGGTGCCGCGCCCATCGCAGCGCAGCGGGCAACGCCCGCGCGCCCGCGGCAACAAAACCGGGGATCAGCCGCAACCGCGCCAATCGCGGGCGAGGCGCATCCTGTGGCAGGTGATAGGCGGCGTAGATATCGAACAGCCGCCGAACGCGATGAAGCACGGAGTCCCCCTTCAGATTGGTTCCTCATGAACCACAGATCGCCGGGCGCTCCAATGAAAAGCAGGGGGAAAAATGTCGCAATTGTTTCGCGCGCGAAACACCCAGAGCACACCCTCATGATTTCTGCGGACGGGGCGAAAGGCTTGGCACAGCTCCGCGCTTCTTCTGTCTGAAAATATCCCGGGGGAGTCGACCGTAGGGAGGCGGGGGCAGCGCCC
>TARA_R100000789_G_scaffold19866_7_pt1 | contig 29509 bp, 28 predicted proteins | sample TARA_R100000789 | Tara Oceans TARA_R100000789 (sample SAMEA2623403) | marine metagenome | biome: marine biome (ENVO:00000447); feature: mesopelagic zone (ENVO:00000213); material: "saline water (ENVO:00002010), including plankton (ENVO:xxxxxxxx)" | depth 450 m
CAAATGTATCCTTTTGAAATCCGAGACTGCGCGCCGCAACGGCTGGCCGCATTGCCGCACAAGGGCCCCTATCCGGAGATTGGCCGCGCCTTTCAGCAGGTCGCGGCGGTCTTTACCGCTCAGAACCTGTGGGGTCATGCGCGCGGTATGGCGGGTGTCTACTATGACAGTCCGGCTGACGTGCCCGAACCCGACTTGCGCAGCCACGCAGGTGTGATCTTGGTGGACGGGGTGTCGATGCCGTCTGACCTCGAAGAGGTGCTTTTGCCGGGCGGTCGCCATGCTGTTCTGACGCTCAAGGGGCCATATTCCGGGCTGCCGGCGGCCTGGGACCACATGTACTGTACTGACTTGCCGCAAAGCGGCGAAACGCCCGCGGATTCCCCGCCCTTTGAGATTTATCTCAACGACCCGAGCGACACCGCACCTGCCGATCTGATAACGGAGATCCATGTGCCTCTGGCGGGTATCTAGCCGAGCAGCACCGGTGCCATGGCGGCCAGTAGAAGCGCTGCCATGGTCCAGTTGAAGATCCGCAGTCGGCGCGGCTCTGCCAACCAGCGGCGCATCCCGGTGCCCAGAACCGTCCATGCGACGGCGGAGGCGGTGCCGATCACCGCATAGGTGGCCGACACCCATGCGACGGCGGACAGATCGCGGCTGGCGGCATAGAGCGTGATGGCCCCCAGCGCCATGGACCACGCCTTGGGGTTGACCCACTGAAAGGCGGCGGCCTGCACAAAGCTGAGCGGGCGGGCGTTGGCCTGTGCCTCTCCGGGGGCGGCTTGATGGGCGATTTTCCACGCCAACCACAGCAGATAGGCGACAGAGACGAGTTTCAGCAGCGTGTAGGCGGGGGGCCAGACCTCAAACACCTGCATTACCCCCAGCCCCACCGGCAGGATCATCAGTGGAAAGCCATAGGCCACCCCGGCCAGATGCGGCAGAGATCGGCGCAGGCCAAAATTGGCCCCCGATGCCATCAGCATCAGGTTGTTGGGCCCGGGTGAGAACACGGTGGCGGCGGCAAAAAGCGCAAGCGCAAGGAGGAGGTCGGCTGTCATGGCGCAATAAATGCACCAATGTGACGGCATGAAATTGCATTGTGCGGCGGGAATGGGCTATCTGTGCAATCCATGACCGATCTGGACGCCATAGACCGCAAGATATTGCGCGAACTTTCTGCCGATGGGCGGCTCAGTAACCTTGCGCTCGCTGAGCGTGTCGGCCTGTCGCCCTCGGCCTGTCTGCGCCGCACCGCCGCGCTGGAGAAATCCGGGGTCATCAGCGGTTATCGTGCCGTGCTCAGTGCTGACAAGATCGGCATCGGCTTTACCGCCTATATCACTGTCGGTCTGAACCAGCACGCCAAACCGGCACAAGAGGCGTTTGAGCGGGCGATGGAGGCGGCACCGCAGGTGCGCGAGTGTCACAACATCACCGGCCCGGTGGAATACCTGCTGCGGGTCGAGGTCGCCGACCTGATTGCCTACAAACACTTCCACACGGAAATTCTGGGCGCGCTGCCGCAGGTGCGCACCCTGACGTCTTATGTCGTGATGGGGTCGCCCAAGGATGAGCGGGCATAAGGGGCGCGGCCCGACCCGGACCACGCCAAAGTTGTCGTTACTGACTGGCCTTATTGACCGGCGATCATCTCGGACTGGCGCACGATAACCTCGGCCTGTTTGATGCTGGCGATGTCCACAAGCCGGCCTTTGTAGACGGTTGCCCCTTCGCCCTTGGCCTTGGCCTCTTCCATCGCGGCAAGGATCTCGCGTGCCTCGTTCACCGCCGCCTCGGACGGGGTGAAGACCTCATTCGCCAGCGCCACCTGTTTTGGGTGGATCGCCCATTTGCCGACCATGCCCAGCGTGGCAGACCGCAGCGCCTGCGCGCGAAATCCTTCGTCATCGCTGAAATCACCAAACGGCCCGTCGACCGGCAGCACGCCATGGGTGCGGCAGGCGGCGACGATGGCGGCCTGCGCCCAGTGCCACGGGTCCGACCAATGTTTCTGGCCGTCCCGATACATGTAATAGTTTTCCTGCGTCCCGCCGATGCCGGTGGTCGCCATCCCCATTGAGGCGGCAAAATCGGCGGCCCCAAGGCTCATCGCCTCCAGCCGGGGCGAGGCGGCAGCGATTTCCTCGACGTGGGCGATTCCGGCGGCGCTTTCGATGATGACCTCGAATTTCACCGCTTTCTCGCGGCCCTTGGCGCGCTCAATGGCAGTCACCAACGCGTCCACCGCATAGAGATCCCCGGCGCAACCCACCTTGGGGATCATGATCCGGTCAAGGCGCTCGCTGCCCTGTTCCAGCAGGTCGACCACGTCGCGATACCAATAGGGTGTATCCAGCCCGTTGATCCGCACCGACAGGGTCTTTTTGCCCCAGTCAATGTCCGACAGTGCCTTGATGACATTGGCGCGCGCGCTGTCCTTGTCCGAGGGGGCCACTGAATCCTCAAGATCAAGGTTGATGACATCCGCCGCGCTGGCTGCCATCTTTTCAAAGATGGCCGGGCGCGATCCGGGGCCGAACAACTGGCAGCGGTTGGGACAGGCGGGGGCAGGGGGCTGGATGCGGAACGACATTTCAGGGCCTCTCGGTCAGAAAGTTGCGTGTATCTTGTCGTGAGGGTTATAAAACTGCGCCGCCACCCGCAAGGTCTTTTTGCAGGTGCAGAAAAATGCGCTGTCAGCACCTATGGCAGGCGGAGGATCCGGCGCATGCGTCACGATGCGGTGCGCGCTGCCAAAGCGGGGCACAGGGGCATTCAATACGCCGTTGTCTCAAAGCACAAGGCATTGCCGGATCGGCTGTAGCGCAGGCACAGTATGGTGTCGGACATGTCTAAAAACGCCCTCGGTAAAGGTATAAGGTTGGCTTACACTGTTGCTGACAGTCCGGTCGACCATGGCCCGAAAGCCGTCGCTTTCCCGGATCTGATCGGCCCCTGAACGGTCAGGATACAGTCCGGATCGCCATCGCCTCCGACAAGGAATTGTGCTGCGGACGCGGGTGCAGCCAGAGAAAAGAAAAGTCCGGCGGCAGTCAGAAAAGCGGCCTCACAGCGGGAGACAAGGTGAAAGGTAAAATCCAACCTTTTGATGTTGCGAACACAATTGGTCCGGGACGCCAAGAGCGAATGACCCGTTGCACAACCGGACGACATTCATGGCCGGGCTGCACGATTCTTCGGCATCTGGCCAAAGGATAGCAAGTTTCTTCGAAGATTCGGCGCCAGCGGTGAAGAAACGCAATGTAGTTTCGCAAGAGTTGAGGCAGAGTCGCGCAAATTCTGACGCTGGAGACGACCATGATCGAAACACCCTATCTGTTGTTCCTGGGCGATGCGCCCGATTCGCTCGCGGCCAAGGTGGCCCAGGGCATCCGCGACTGGCGGCCGGAAAACTGCGTGGGGCAGTTCCGCATGGACGGCTGCAAGGCCGATCTCGGCCTGCCTGACATGACATTGGAAGAGGCAAAGGCCGCTGGGGCCAAGACGCTGGTGATCGGCGTGGCCAACCGGGGCGGCAAGATCAGCAAAGCCTGGAAAAAGGTGCTGGTGTCGGCGCTGGAAGAGGGGCTGGATCTGGCCTCTGGCCTGCACAACCTGCTGCGCGCCGAGGCGGATCTGGCAGCAGTGGCCGAGGCAACGGGCCGGGCCCTGCACGACGTGCGTGTGCCGGAGGTCGAGTATCCAATCGCCGACGGCGTCAAGCGGACCGGCAAGCGCGTGCTGGCGGTGGGTACCGATTGTTCGGTCGGCAAGATGTATACGACTCTGGCGCTGGACAAGGCGATGCGCGCGCGCGGCATGAAAAGTACCTTTCGGGCGACGGGCCAGACCGGCATCCTGATCACCGGCGACGGCGTGCCGCTGGACGCGGTTGTGGCGGATTTCATGGCTGGCTCGATCGAATATCTGACACCAGACAATGACGCCGATCATTGGGACGTGATCGAAGGGCAGGGCAGCCTGTTCCACGTCAGTTTCTCCGGCGTGACGCTGGCGCTGATCCACGGCGGTCAACCCGACGCGCTGATCCTGTGCCATGAGCCGACGCGCACCCATATGCGCGGACTGCCGGGCTATGCCCTGCCTTCGTTGGAAGAGGTGCGTGACCTGTCGCTGGCACTGGCCAAGGTGGCGAACCCGGACTGTCAGGTTGTGGGCGTGTCGATCAACACCCAGCACATGGGCGAGGCCGAGGCGGTCAGCTATTGCGCCGAGGTCGAGGCGCGTCTGGGTCTGCCGACGGTCGATCCGTTCCGCCACGGGGCAGAGCGTCTGGCAGAGGCGCTGCAAAACATCTGATGGAGGGCGGTCCGGCCTTTGGCCGGACGCTGTTTCGCGCTTGCGCGCGAAAGACGCCCCACCCACCATCCCTTGGGGGCGCTGCGCGGTTTGCGGTGTCGCCTGGGGTGGGGGTGTGATTTGAGTATTTTTACAAAGAAGAAGCAGGAGCGGCAGAGATGACCATCAGCGTATCGCGAGACGTGTTCAAGCTGGCCGAGGCCTTTACCATCTCGCGCGGCAGCCGGACCGAGGCGCATGTGCTGACGGTGCGGGTGACGCGGGACGGGGTGAGTGGCTGGGGCGAATGTGTGCCTTATGCCCGCTATGGCGAGACGCTGGACAGTGTGGCGGCAGAGATCGCGGGCTTGCCTGCGGGGATCTCTCGGGCCGATCTGCAAGAGGCGCTGCCCGCCGGGGCGGCGCGCAACGCGGTCGATTGCGCGTTGTGGGACCTAGAGGCCAAGGCGGCGGGTGTCCGGGTCTGGGATCTGGCCGGGTTGCCTGCGCCGGGGCCGGAGTTGACCGCCTATACGCTGTCGTTGGACACGCCCGACAATATGGAGGCGGCGGCGCGGCGCCACGCCGCCCGCCCCCTTTTGAAGATCAAGCTGGGCACGCCTGACGACATGCCCCGGCTGGAAGCGGTGCGGCGCGGCGCGCCCGAGGCCCGCATCATCGTCGACGCCAATGAGGGGTGGAGCGCGTCTGTCTACGCCGATCTGGCCCCGCATCTGGTGCGGCTGGGGGTGGCATTGGTCGAACAGCCCTTGCCTGCGGGTGAGGACGCCGCGTTGATCGGGATGGACCGTCCGGTGCCCGTCTGCGCCGACGAGAGCTGTCATGACCGGGCGTCGCTGCCCGCGATGAAGGGCAAATACGATATCGTCAACATCAAGCTGGACAAGACCGGCGGGCTGACAGAGGCGTTGGCCCTGCGCAAGGCCGCACTGGCCGAGGGCTACGGTGTGATGGTTGGCTGCATGGTGGGCTCTAGCCTCGCGATGGCGCCCGCGGTCCTGCTGGCGCAGGGCGCTGCCGTGACCGATCTGGACGGCCCGCTGTTGCTGTCTGAGGACCGCGAGACGCCCCTACGCTATGACGCGGAGGGTGTTCACCCGCCCGAGGCCGCGTTGTGGGGCTGACAGCCGCCGCGCCCCCGCCGCGCCTAAGACTTGCGGCGCGTCCGGCGCCTGCCTACAACACCGACAACATTTTGCCCGAGGACCACGCCCATGACCCGCACCGTTTACCTCAACGGAGACTACCTGCCCGAGCACGAGGCCAAAGTCTCGATCTTTGACCGCGCCTTTCTGATGGGTGACGGCGTTTATGAGGTCACCTCCGTCCTTGACGGCAAGCTGATCGATTTCAAAGGCCATGCCACCCGGCTGCAACGCTCGCTGGACGAGCTGGACATGCGTGCGCCGGTGACAATGGATGCGCTGCTGGAGATTCACCGCGAACTGGTCGCACGCAATGAAATCACCGAAGGGTTGATCTATCTTCAGATCACGCGTGGCGCGCCCGACGACCGCGATTTCGTCTTTCCCGACCCGGACACGACCCCCGCGACTATCGTGCTGTTCACCCAGAACAAGCCCGGCCTTGCCGACAGCCCCGCTGCGAAAAAGGGCATCAAGGTCATCTCGATTCAGGATGAGCGCTGGGGCCGCCGCGACATCAAGACGGTGCAACTGCTGTACCCGTCGATGGGCAAGATGATGGCCAAGAAGGCCGGTGTCGACGACGCATGGCTGGTCGAGGACGGCTTTGTTACTGAGGGCACCAGCAACAACGCCTATTTCATCAAGGGCAACCGGATCGTCACCCGCGCCCTGTCCAACGACATCCTGCACGGCATCACCCGCGCCGCCGTGCTGCGCTTTGCCAAAGAGGCCCAGATGGAGGTCGAAGAGCGCAACTTTACCATCGAAGAGGCGCAAGGCGCGGATGAGGCATTCATCACCTCTGCCTCGACCTTTGTGATGCCGGTGGTTGAGATCGACGGCGTCGCGCTGGGTGCTGGTACGCCGGGCCCGCGCGCCCTGCGCCTGCGCGAAATCTATCTGGACGAAAGCCGCAAGGCCGCGATCTGAGCCAATGACCGCCAAGGCGCTCGTCGAGGCGATTGCCGCGCTGGTGATCTTTCTGACACTGGCGGGGCTTGGCCTGTTTCAGGTGCCTAGCGAAGACGCGACAATTGAGGCTGGTTTGCAGGCGCAGGCCACGGCCTTGCTGGCGGATCTGCCCAATCCGCCGACCCTGACCGTCAAGGGCCGCGAGATCACCGTTGCGGGCCGCGTCCAAAGCCACGCGGTCCGCCGCCAGATCGAAAGCGATTTGCGCGCCATCGACGGGGTCAAAGAGGTGACCGCCCGCCTTCAGGTGCTGCCAGAGGTCGCAGAATTCGCCTTTTCGATGCGCAAGGGGACCGACGGCGTGGTGCTGGCGGGTCATGTCCGCCGCGCCGATACCATCGCATTGTTGACCGAACTGGCAGGCGGGCCGTTGCCAGAGGTCACTCTGGCCAGCGGCGGGGCCTTTGACGGCTGGGACGGGGCTGTGCTGACACTGGCACAGGCAGTTGCCCAATTGGATGAGGCCGACATCGTGCTGACGGGCGACGCGGTGCAAATCCGCGGCGTGACGTTGTGGCCTGCGGATCTGGCCGCAATCGACCGTGTGCTTGCAGAGCTGCCCCCGGACATCGCCGTCACATCAGATCTGACTGCGCGCGATGACGGTCGGCCCTTTTTCCTGATCGCGGAAAAGCAACCGGGCCTTGGGGTTAGCCTGCGTGGCAAGCTGCCGCTCGCCCTATCGGCCCGTGACCTGTCAGAGGTGTTCACGCGGGGCGTCCATGCCGAAACCCTGTCGGTCGGTCCGGTCGATCCGGGGTATCCCGCGCTTGCCGCAAGTATGTTGGCCGCCGCGCGTGTTCTGGATGTTGCGGATGAAGGGGTCGTCACTGTCACCCCCGGCACCCTGATCCTGTCGGCCTTGCGCGGCGGCGACGACGTGGATCAGGCGCTGGATGCTCTGCGGGCCGATCTGCCAAGCGAAACCCTGCTTGCGGTGTCGCGGCTTCCTCTGACCGATCCGGAACCTTTTTGGCTGGCGCTTGAACGGCGTGCTGGCAAGGTCACGGCCCAAGGCGTTGTGCCGGTCGATCTGTCACAACAGACCCTGGATGCGGCGTTTGAGGGGGCGGATGTCTCGGGCCTGCGGCACGCGCTTTACCCGGATATCACGGGCTGGTCGGGTGGATTGGATGCTGTCAGCACCGTCTTTGACGAGATCGTCGAAGGGCGGCTGCTGTTCGAAGAGGGGGCCGTCACATTGGACGCGCTGTTGCCCGATCCGGTCAGTGCCGGTCGGGTCGATGCTCTTTTGACGGCGCTCCCACAGGGGCAGGACTATCGGCGCACGGTCGAATTGGTCGATGACGGGCTGACTCTGGACGCGACCCTTACCTACACGCCGCAAACTGGCGCACAGATTGAGGGCACCTTGCCGGGAAATCTGACGGCGCAGGACGTGCCGACACTGTTGGGCCTGCCCGCCGTCGCGGGCGGTGCGGGCAGTGACAAGGACATGCCGTTGCCACGTGCCAAGACGGTCCTGCTGGCTCTCGAACGCTGGTTGGGAGAGGTCGAGGATCTGACCCTGACCCTCCGGCCAGAGGGAAGCACGCTGGACGCCGTGCTGTCACCCGGCGTCGACATGGCCCAGATCGACGCGGCGATGCGCGCTATTCTGGCCCCGCAGGACTCACTGCGTTTGCGTCGGATGGCTGTCTTTCCAGAGGCCGGGACAGAGCGGACAAATGCGGCACTGGGTTTGGCGCAGGTCTTTGCTGCTGGCCACTGGCTGCCAAAGCTGGATTTCACGCCCTCGGTCGCGGAATGCGCGCGGCAAAGCCTGTTGGCCGAACGCGCCGATCCGATCCACTTTCTGTCCGGCTCTGCGCGGTTGGATGCCAGATCGGTGCGCGGCGTCAATGCGCTGGCCGCAGTGGCGCGCGTGTGTGTTCTGGACGGCGGGCTAGAGGTGCAGGTTGAGGGCCATACCGACTCCGACGGAGAGGTCGCAGCGAACCGGGTTATCAGCCGCCAACGGGCCGTTGTGGTGGCCGTTGAGATCGCCAAACGCGGGGTGCGCCCGGGCGCAATGAACGTGGTTGGCTTTGGGTCGGCGCGGCCCGTGGCCGACAATGACAATGACAGTGACGCAGGGCGGGCGCGAAACCGACATGTATCGTTGTTCTGGCGTGCGCCGGGGCAGGCGGTGCAATAGGCGTAAACCTTAATGCCAGGTAAATTCGTCTCTGCAAGCCATTGATTTTGTTGTGGCGTTAACCTTGTCCACTGTGGCGCCCCACTTGCTGGCCTTCCATCCAAGTGGCTGCATGACGCCCCGCCCATAGCCCCGTGGCAAGGCAGGCCGTCATCAGATACCCCCCCGTCGGGGCCTCCCAATCCAGCATCTCACCAGCACAAAAACAGCCCGGCTTGTCCCTCAACATCAGCCCCGCATCCAGCGCCGCAAAGGGCACCCCGCCCGCGGTCGAGATCGCCTCATCCATCGGCCGCAGCCCTGCATGGCGGAGGGGCAGTGCCTTGATCATCGTGGCCAGCGCGGCAGGCTCCTCGGGCAAAGGGCGGGCAAACTCCATCAGCAAAGCCTGCGCCGCCAGCGGCAGTCGCAGCACCTTGCGGATCGCATTGGCCCGGCTCTGCTTGCCTCTGGGTCGTGACAGGCGCTCCACCAGCACACCCATCGAAACATCCGGCAGCAGATCGACCGTCAGATCATAGCCCGCCCGCAGCGCCGGGGTCAGCGGATAGATCCCGCCCCCCTCCAGCCCCCGAGCGGAAATCACCGCCTCGCCCCGGTTTTCCATTGGCCCGGCGCGAAAGGTCACATTCTTCAGCGGCGCGCCGAAATGTTTGACCATATGCGGCGACCAATCGACAAGAACCCCGGCATTCGACGCGGCAAAAGGGGCCACCGGCAGGCCCACGGCCCGGAAATGATCCGCCCACAGCCCGTCCGACCCCAGCCGCGCCCAACTGGCCCCGCCAAGCGCCAGAACCGTGACCGCCGGGTGCTCAACGGTTGGGCCCTCCGGCGTGTCAAAGCGCAGGCCGCCTTCCTCGGCCCAGCCCAGCCACTGCCACCGCGTGCGCCGGTCCAGCCCCATGCCATCCAATCGCGCCAGCCAAGCGCGCAACAGCGGGGAGGCTTTCATCGCGGTCGGAAACAGCCGCCCGCTGGACCCGGTAAAGGTGGGCTGGCCCAGCCCCTCCGCCCATGTCTGCACTTCTTCGGGTCCAAACGCGTCTAGCATCTTGGCCAGTTCTGGCGCGGCCTCGGCATAGGCGGCGCGAAAATCGGCGCGATCCTCCATCTTGGTCAGGTTCAACCCAGATTTCCCGGCCATCAACAACTTGCGTCCGACTGAGGGTTTCGCCTCTGCCAGCACCACGGGAACCCCCGCCGACAGCAGCGCATCCGCCGCCATCAACCCCGCTGGCCCGCCACCAATCACCAGCGCATGGCTCATGGCGCGGCTGGCCCGGACGCCTGATGCAATTCGACGACGCGATGGGGATAGGGGATCTCTATTCCGTTGTCCTTGAGCGCGTTCCAGATCAGGAACAGCACGTCAGAGGTGTATTTGTTCGGGCCGTCGTCGATTCCGTTGACCCAGAACTCCACTGCGAAATCCACGCCAGAGTCGCCAAAGCCGCGCAACTCACAATCGGGCGGATAGGGCAAGTCCAGCACGCCGGGATGCTGCGCCACAGCTGCCTCGACGATGGCGGGCACCAGATTGATGTCGGTTTTGTAGCTGACCGAGAAATCCGCCTCATACCGGTTGGCGCTGCCCTGATCGGAATAGTTGATGATCCGGGTAGTGATGAAATCCTCATTCGGGACAACGATCCAGCGGCCATCGTACGTTTCAAGGATCATCGCCCGCGCGGTGGTCTTGACGATGGTTCCGGTCTGACCGTTGTCCAGTTCGACGTAGTCGCCCACGGTGGCCTGACCCTCTAGCAGCAGGATGATGCCGGAAATATAGTTCGAGGCGATCTTTTGCAGGCCGAAACCAAGGCCGACACCGATAGCACCACCCATCACCGCCAGCGAGGTCAGCGGGATCCCGACGATGTTCATCAGCAGCATGAAGGCAAGGCCAAAGATCGCGAACTCGGCTGCCTTGGCGGCAATCTGGCGGGTGGCCGGGCGCATTTCCTCCTGCTTGTGGATGTAGGCGCCGGTCTGGTCGTTGGACCAGCGTCCCAGCCAGAACAGGATCGACCCGGCGATCAGGCCCCGGATCACCGCCATGGCGGTGAATTCGATATTGCCAAGGCTCACGGTCAGTTCATTCAGGCGATCTGTGGCGGCGTCAAGCAGGCCCAGTGTGTACAGCGCCATGACCGGAAGCAGGATCAGGCGGCCCAGCACCTTGAGAAAGCCGTCCTTGATGATTTCGCGCACCAGAACGCGGGCGGCCAACAACAAGAAGAACCGCTTGCCAAATGCGATTACGGCGCCCGACCCAAAGATTGCGCGGGTCAGGCCCTCACCGATGCCGGTGAAGGCAAAGGCCAGCAACGGCAACAGCAGGGGTACGAAGATCAGCAGAAATCGCCGGATCGTGGCCAAGGCAGATGTCCGCCCGGCCTCTGGTGTCAGGACGTGTTCCAGCCAAGGGCGCAGCTTGCGCGTCAAGAGCCATGCGATCACGAAGGCCGCCACCAGCAGACCAAACTGCGACCACGCGGCGGGCGACATCAGCCATTCGCGGGCAATCTCCCACCCGTGGAGCGCATAGTCGGCGGCCTGTTGCACGAACTCGGGCTGGTCGGCGAGGTCGAAATTCATTCTGTTTGATCCTTGGCGTCGTCGTTCCATCCTCTTGCCCAAAGCGCGCCGTGGGGACAAGGGGAGCGAAGTGGTCGAGGGTGAGGACCCGGTCTGTCCGGTGTGTTTGCGCCCGATTCCGCCGGGTGCACGACAAAGTCTGCATCACCTTGTCCGCAAGCTGAAAGGTGGCAAGGGCGGTGCGGTGGTTCAGTTGCACCAGATCTGCCACAGCGAGATCCACGCGCGGTTCACCGAAAGCCAACTGGCGCGCGCATCGGGAATTGTCAGGGTTCCTGACATGGATGGCTAGACGACCACCGGGTTTCACAGCCGCAGCGCGCGCGGGCGGTAGGCGCAAGTGGTAAGGTCGGGGCCCTGCGGAAATGCGGCGTTGGGGTCGCTTGCCGTGCTGCGGCGGCCCTCCTAGGGTCACCCTGCCAGACAGGAGTTCGCCCATGCACCGTTTTCCGATCCGCGTCTATTATGAAGACACCGACATGGCGGGAATCGTCTACCACGCCAACTATCTGAAATTCATCGAACGGGCGCGCTCTGACTGGGTCAAGGAGCAAGGGCTGGACCAGAATGCGATGCGCGAACAGGACGGTATTGTCTTTGTCGTGCGGCGGATCGAGGCCGACTACCTGATGACCGCGAAATACGACGACGCGCTGGAGGTGCGGACCACCGTGCGCAGCATGACCGGCGTGCGGTTGATCATGGGTCAGGAAGTAGTGCGCGGCGAGGAGGTGGTCTTTCGCGCCGAGGTGACGGCGGTCTGCGTGACCCGCGACGGCCATCCCGCGCGTCTGCCTGCCAAACTGCGGCAGCGGGTCCACTAGCCGATTTGCGCCGACGGCCGGCTGCGGCCTCCTGCGGAATGCCGCCTATTCAGTAGCGTTCCCCCTGCAAATCGGATAAAGAACACGGTAATCAGAGCCCCGGTCACAGGGGCCGACAGGAAATGAGCAGGACTAATGGAAGCAGGAACGCTTGCCCTCGCGTCGGAGATCGACTTCTCCTTCTGGGGACTTTTCATGCGCGCGACACTGACGGTGAAACTCGTCATGATGTTGCTGATGGTGGCCTCAGTCTGGGCTTGGGCAATCATCATCGAGAAATTCATCAGCTACCGCAAGGCGCGGCGCGAGGCGACGCGGTTCGACCGCGCTTTCTGGTCGGGTGAGCCGCTGGATGAGCTGTTCGAACAGTTGGGGCCAGAGCCAAGGGGCCGGTCCGAACGGGTGTTCGCCGCTGGCATGATGGAGTGGCGCCGCAGTCACCGTGAGGACGGCGGGCTAATCGCCAATGCCCAAAGCCGGATCGACAGGTCGATGGACGTGGCGATCCAGAAAGAGGCCGATGTGTTGCAGCGCGGCCTGCCGGTGCTGGCGACGGTCGGCTCTACCGCACCGTTCATCGGACTGTTCGGGACGGTTTTCGGCATCATGAACGCCTTTATCGAGATTGCCGCGCAGCAGAACACCTCTTTGGTTGTCGTGGCCCCCGGTATCGCGGAGGCGCTGTTGGCGACGGGTCTTGGCCTGCTGGCGGCCATCCCGGCGGTGATCTTCTATAACAAGTTTTCGGCGGATGCGGACCGGATCGTGGGCAACTACGAGGCGTTCGCCGACGAATTCGCCACCATCCTTTCCCGTCAGCTGGATTCCTGAGCCATGGGCGCAGGGGTCGTCAAATCCGGTGGGGGCAAGCGGCGGCGCGGATCGCGTCGCAGCCGCGCACAGCCGATGGCCGAAATCAACGTGACGCCCTTTGTGGACGTCATGCTGGTGCTGCTGATCATCTTTATGGTGGCCGCTCCGTTGTTGACGGTGGGCGTGCCGGTGGAACTGCCCAAAACGGCGGCACAGGCGTTGCCCGCAGAAACTGAAGAGCCGCTGACCGTGACGCTGTCGGCGGACGGCGAGGTGCTGATCCAGACCACAGTCGTCTCACGCGACGAACTGGTCGGGCGGTTGCGCGCGATTGCGGCGGAACGGTCGGATGACCGGGTCTATCTGCGCGCCGACGGGTCAGTGCCCTATGAACAAGTTGCCCAGATCATGGGCGCGTTGAACGCGGGTGGATTTTCTTCGATCGGTCTGGTGACGGATGTGGGTGGCCCGGCACTCGACGGGCCCGACGGCGGCTGAGGCGCGAATGAACCGCTATCTGTACATATCGGGTGGGGCGCATGCCCTTGTGCTCGCTTGGCTGCTGCTGGGCAATGTCTTTGCGACGGATCCGCCGCAGATGCAGGTGGCAGACGTGACAGTGCTGAGCGAGGCGGAATTTGCAGCGCTGACTGCGCCGCCGGCACCCGAGCCGGTGGCAGAGCCGGTGACGCCCGTGGTCCCGCCTGAACCGACACCAGAGCCCGCGCCAGAACCCGCTCCGGCACCGGAACCGACCCCAGCGCCCCAGCCAGAGCCGGTACCCGAACCTGTGCCCGAACCCGCCCCGGAACCGACGCCAGAACCCGCTCCAGAACCAGCGCCCGTCCCGCAACCCCTTCCAGAACCGGATCCGGTTCCCGTGCCCGCGCCGCTGCCGGAACCAGAACCGATTCCGGTGCCTCCGGCGCCGTTGCCTGCACCACCCCCCGCGCCAGTGGCGCCGACCGCATCGTTGCGTCCCAAAGCGCGTCCGGCGGACCGGGTGGCCAACACCCCCGTGGCTCCACCGGACCCGAACACTGAACGCGCCGAGGAACGGGTAGAGGCGGCCGACCCGGATGCCGTCAGCCCCGACGTGGCAGAGGAACTGCGCGAGGCGACAGCCCCGCCTGAAACCTCGACCGAGATCGTGACAGAAGCGGACGAGCGGTTTGCCCCCTCCGAGTCGATCCGCCCGCAGGCGCGACCGCAGCGCGCCGCGCAGGCGACCCGGCCCGATCCGGCACCGCAGCCCGAGGCCGCCCAGCCCGATCCCGATCCCCTTAGCGGGGCGGATGACGCCATTACCTCGGCGCTGGCCGAGGCGCTGTCCGCAGCTCCGGCCCCCGCCGCGCCCACTGGCCCGCCAATGACCACCGGAGAGCGTGAGGCGCTGCGGTTGGCAGTGCAGGCGTGTTGGGTGGTGGACGTCGGATCCGAGGCGGCAAACATCACGGTCACCGTGGGCTTCGAGATGGAGCAGGACGGACGGGTCGTCCAAAGCAGCCTGAAGATGCTGAATGCATCACAGGGCAGTGCCGCAGCGGTCCAGACCGCATTTCAGGTGGCGCGGCGCGCCGTGCTGCGATGTCAGGGCGCCGAAGGCTATGCCTTACCTGCCGAAAAATACGACCAGTGGCGCGAAATTGAGATGACTTTCAACCCCGCCACAATGCGGTTGAGATAATTGCCGGAACCGCGATCCCTCGGGCGGCGTTGTACTCTGAAGGAATTGGGAGGAAATGAGCGGCTTCCTGCGCAAATTCCCCCTTGCACCACATGTATTGCCTGTTTTGCGACAGGCCAAATCAGGATAGGTTGATGCAGGGCGGGCACAGACCCGCCGCATCCGGTCCGAGCAGCACCCGAAGGAGGGTCCCCGAGATGATCGCACGCCTTGCCGCCTTGGTTCTTATCTGTGCCACGGCGCTCTTGCCGGTGCAGGCCATGGCCCAGTCCGGTCCGCTTCGTATCGAGCTCACCGAAGGTGTGATCGAACCCATGCCGTTTGCGGTGCCCGACTTCGTCGCCGAAAGTCCGGCAGCGCAACAGTTTGCCACCGACATCAGCCGCGTGATCGCGGCCGACCTGACGGGCACGGGACTGTTCCGCGAGATTTCACGCGACGCCCACATCGCCCGCGTCAGCAGCTTTGGCGCGCCGGTGCAATTCGCCGACTGGAAGGCCATTAACGCGCAGGCGCTGATCACCGGATCGGTTGCGGCGGATTCCTCTGGGCGCGTGGTGGTCAAGTTCCGTGTGTGGGACGTATTTGCCGGGCAAGAGCTGGGGCAGGGGATGCAGTTTGTCTCGGACGCCAGTGGGTGGACCCGACTGGCGCACAAGGTTGCCGATCAGGTCTATAGCAGGCTGACCGGCGAGACCCCCTATTTCGACAGCCGCGTGGTCTTTGTTTCAGAAACCGGACCCAAGGATGCGCGCCAGAAGCGGCTGGCAATCATGGATTACGACGGCGCAAACGTACAGTTCCTGACTGACGATACCTCTTTGGTTCTTGCGCCGCGCTTTTCGCCGAACGGCGAGCGGGTTCTGTACACCAGCTATGCAACCGGATTTCCGCGTATCCATGTGTTGACCGTCGGAAATGTCGATAGTCGCATCTTGCAGGTCGGCGACGGAGAAATGAGCTTTGCGCCGCGCTTTTCGCCGGATGGGCGCATGGTGGTCTACTCGCTGACGCAGGGCTCCAACACGGATATCTACGCCATGGATCTTGCCTCGGGCGCGACCCGACGGCTGACATCGACCCCGGCGATTGAGACTGCACCCAGCTTTTCCCCGGACGGCAGTCAGATCGTGTTCGAATCCGACCGCTCCGGTAGCCAGCAGTTGTACGTCATGCCCGCCATGGGCGGTGAGGCGCAGCGCATCAGCTTTGGCGAGGGCAGATACGGCACGCCGGTCTGGTCGCCACGCGGAGATCGCATCGCCTTTACCAAGCAGAACGCCGGACGCTTTCACATCGGGGTGATGCGCACCGACGGCAAAGAGGAACGCCTGCTGACCGCGTCCTTCCTGGACGAGGGGCCGACATGGGCACCCAACGGACGTGTTATCATGTTCTCACGCGAAACGCAGGGCGCTCAGGGGTCTTCGGCGCTTTATTCGGTGGATGTCTCCGGGCGAAATCTGAAACGGGTGCGTACACCGGCCGGTGCCTCGGACCCCAGCTGGGGCCCCCTACAATAACGTCAATTCCCATATGTTGCGTGCTGTGGTAAAACAGACGCAACAACCAGAGCAGGACTGCTTTAACATGAAACATACAACCATGGCCCTTCTGATGGTCGCGGCACTGGCGACCGCAGCCTGTACCAACCCAAATCGGTTTGGCGGACCAGATGCTAGCCGGGGTGCCGGTGGTCCGGACACTTCGACGATTGTTCCGGGCAGCATAGACGATCCGAAATCACCGGCCTATTTTTCGGCCCGTGTCGGCGACCGGGTGCTGTTTGCGATCGACCAGTCGTCGCTCAGCCCCGAGGCGCGGGGCGTTCTGGACGGTCAGGCAAGCTGGTTGCAAACCAACCCTGATTACCTCGCCATCATCGAGGGCCATGCGGATGAGCAGGGCACACGGGAATACAACCTTGCGTTGGGCGCGCGCCGCGCCAATGCAGTGATGGAATACCTTGTCGCCAAGGGCATCCCGCAAAACCGGCTCAAGTTCGTCAGCTACGGCAAGGAACGCCCGCTGGAAATCTGTTCCGAAGAGGCCTGTTATGCCAAGAACCGTCGCGCCGTGACAGTGATCTCGGCCACTGGCCTGACGGGTTAAGCGATGTTGCGGGGGATGGTGTTCGGGGTCTGCCTTTTGGCAGGCAGCATGGCCGCAGCGCAGCAGGCGGAAACGCTGGCTGACATAAAGCAGGACCTTGCGGTTCTGACGGTCGAGCTGCGCAAGTTGCGCAGTGAACTGAACACCACGGGATCGCCCGCACTTGGGATTGGTGGGTCCGCGCTGGACCGGATCACCGCCATCGAGGGAGAACTGCAGCGCGTCACCGCCAAGGCCGAGGAACTGGAATTTCGGATCGGTCGCGTCGTTCAGGATGGCAGCAACCGCATTGGGGATCTCAAGTTCCGCATCTGTGAGCTGGAGCCGGGCTGTGACATTGGTAAGCTGGGTGAGACAGATCCGCTGGGCGGCGATGCCGTCCCGACGGCTCCGGTTGCGCAGCCCGCGACCCCGCCTGCAACCGATGCGTTGCCGTTTGACGGCGAATTGGCGATCAGCGAAGAGGCGGATTTCCGGTCGGCTGCGGACGCGCTGGAGCAGGGCGACTACGCGGGCGCGGAACTGCTGTTCGCCCAATTCCGCGAAACCTATCCGATGGGGCCACTGGAACCTGCTGCGCTTGTCGGCGAAGGCCGCGCCCTGGAAGGGCAGGGCGATTCCAGAGAGGCCGCGCGGCGCTACCTGTCGGCCTATTCCGGGTTCCCGGACGCTGCCGTCGCGCCAGAGGCGCTTTGGCGTCTGGGCGACGCCATAGCCGCGTTGGGGTCGATTGACGATGCCTGCATCACGCTGGGTGAGGTCAGCGTCCGGTATCCGGGGTCGGACGCCGTGTCGCGGGCCGAGGCGAGCCGACAGAAACTTGGCTGCCAATAAGCTGGTACCGCCAGAGGTGAGCCTTGATCAAAGGTTTGCCGAGGCGATGGGGCAATTGCTGGGCCCCAATTTCCCGTCCGACATTGGCCTTGCTGTTTCTGGCGGCGGCGACAGCATGTCGATGCTGTATCTGGCGCACAACTGGACGCGGATTTGGGGTGTGCGCCTGTGGGTGGTCACAGTTGATCACGGGTTCCGTCCTGAAAGCGCCGATGAGGCGGCGATGGTGGCCCGCGAATGCAGCGAACTTGGCTGGCCTCATTCGACGCTACGCTGGCACTGGGACGGGCAGGGCAACAAGATGGATGCCGCCCGGCGTGGCCGGCTGGAAATGATCGACCGCTGGCGTGGCGATTTGCAACACGTCCTGTTGGCGCACACCCGCGACGATGTGGCCGAGACCTTTCTGATGAGACTGGCACGCGGGTCGGGGGTAGAGGGGCTGTCGGCGGTGGCGGCCAGTCGCACGGTGCGCCACAGTGGCTCGCGTCCGCTGACCGCTCCCGAGTTTGACGGTGTTTTGCCGCAGCAATCGACGCCGGTCAAAGGCGGCCCCGGGCACCATAGCGCGTTCCAGGTGGTCCGTCCTTGCCTGACCATGACCCGTGCCGAGTTGCGCCATTACCTGCGTACGTTAAAGGGTCGTTGGGTCGAGGATCCGTCGAATGATGACCCGACCTACGGGCGCAGCCGAATCCGGCAAGCTCTGCCCGCGCTTGCGGAACTGGGGTTGGACGTGACGACTTTGGCCGACACCGCCGAACGTATGGCACGCGCACGGAACGGCTTGCGTGCGCGTGCCGTTCAGGTCTGGAAAGAGATCGGGCACGAGGGCCGGGCAGGACACATACCTACTGGGGAAATCCTGTTCGACCGCTCCGGCTTTGAGCCGGTCGAACGTGATACGCAACTGCGCCTGTTGGCCGCTGCGCTGCAATGGGTGTCATCGGCTGAATACCGTCCGCGCATCGCCCCCTTGGACGCCTTGCTGGACCGTTTGTTGGCTGGCGGTGCTGGCACGCTGCATGGCTGCGAGGCGCGGATGGAGAGGGACAAATTGCGGATCTTCCGCGAATTCAAGGCGGTGCAGGGCCTGACCCAACCGCTTGGTCAGGGTGATGGGCGCGTTCCGCTATGGGATGGGCGATGGCAGATCCATGGATCCGACACAGTGGGGGAATTCGTGCGCGCGCTGGGGGAAGACGGCTGGGCGCAGATCGGCGAAAGACCCGAAGCAGCGCCGCCCTTTCATTCCGCCAGATCGCTGCCCAGCCTGTGGCAGGGCGATACACTGGTCGCCTGTCACGCGCTTGGCCACACCGGAACGCCGGGCACGCGCCTCTGGCCGATGGGACAGGAGGTGGGCAGCTTTGCCCGGTTCCTGCTGTCGCATTGAACCCGGCCCCGTGATGTCTATGTTACACACCAAATCGCTGTGCTAAGACGCACCAAAGTTTTCAAAGGAGTTCCCCCTTGGGTAACGCGAGAAACATCGCCTTCTGGGTCGTCCTCTTCCTGCTGATCCTGGCGCTCTTCAACCTGTTCTCGGGCGGCGGAACTACGCTGCAAAGCCGCGAAGTCAGTTATTCCGACTTTGTGCGCGCCGTTGAATCGCAGAACGTCAGTTCCGCGACGGTCGATGGCGAGCAGGTGCGCTATCGGACAGAAGATGGGCAGGACTATGTGACGATCAAACCGCAGGACGCGGAATTGACCAACCTGCTGCTGGACAACAACGTCCCGATGAAGGCCGAGGCGCAGGAGCAATCCGGCTTTCAATCGTTCCTTCTGTCACTGTTGCCTTTCCTGCTGCTGATCGGTGTCTGGATCTATTTCATGAACCGGATGCAGGGCGGCGGAAAAGGCGGCGCTATGGGCTTTGGCAAATCCAAGGCCAAGCTTTTGACCGAAAAGCATGGCCGCGTGACGTTTGACGACGTGGCGGGCATTGATGAGGCCAAGGAAGAGCTTGAGGAAATCGTTGAATTCCTGCGCAACCCACAGAAATTCAGCCGTCTTGGTGGCAAGATCCCCAAGGGCGCATTGCTGGTCGGCCCTCCGGGCACCGGTAAAACGCTGCTGGCGCGGGCGATCGCGGGTGAGGCGGGTGTGCCGTTTTTCACCATCTCCGGTTCCGACTTTGTCGAAATGTTCGTTGGTGTGGGTGCCTCCCGTGTCCGTGACATGTTCGAGCAGGCGAAGAAAAACGCGCCCTGCATCGTCTTCATCGACGAGATTGACGCCGTGGGCCGCGCCCGTGGTCAAGGTTACGGCGGTGGCAACGACGAACGCGAACAGACGTTGAACCAGCTGCTGGTCGAGATGGACGGTTTCGAGGCGAACGAAGGTGTGATTATCGTCGCCGCGACCAACCGCCGCGACGTGTTGGATCCCGCGCTGCTGCGCCCCGGTCGTTTCGACCGTCAGGTGACGGTGCCGAATCCGGACATCAAGGGGCGCGAAAAGATCCTTGGAGTTCACGCCCGCAAGACGCCGCTTGGCCCCGATGTGGACCTGCGCATCATCGCGCGCGGCACGCCGGGCTTTTCCGGTGCGGATCTTGCCAACCTTGTGAACGAGGCGGCGCTGATGGCAGCACGTATCGGGCGCCGGTTTGTCACGATGGAGGATTTTGAGCAGGCCAAAGACAAGGTCATGATGGGCGCTGAACGGCGCAGCATGGTCCTGACTGACGAGCAGAAAGAAAAGACCGCCTATCACGAGGCCGGTCACGCCGTCGTCGGTCTGGCTCTGCCGCAGTGTGATCCGGTCTACAAGGCGACCATCATCCCGCGCGGCGGCGCGTTGGGCATGGTGGTAAGCTTGCCGGAAATCGACCGTCTGAACTGGCACCGCTCTGAGTGTGAGGAAAAGATGGCGATGACCATGGCGGGCAAGGCCGCCGAGATCATCAAGTATGGCGAAGACAATGTCTCAAACGGGCCTGCGGGTGATATCCAGCAGGCCAGTGCGCTGGCGCGGGCCATGGTGCTGCGCTGGGGCATGTCGGACAAGATCGGCAATATCGATTACGCCGAAGCCCATGAGGGCTATCAGGGCAACACAGCCGGCCTGTCGGTTTCCGCACATACCAAGGAACTGATCGAGGAAGAGGTGCGCCGCTTTATTCAGGATGCCTATGAGCGCGCCTATCAGATCCTCACCGACCGTAAGGATGAATGGGAGCGGCTGGCGCAAGGCCTGCTTGAGTTTGAAACGCTGACCGGCGATGAGATCAAGCGCGTGATGCGTGGTGAGGATCCCCACTCGGGCGATGACGATGGCGGGGCGGGAGCAGCGGACGACAAACCGTCGCTGACCGCAATCCCCAAAACCAAGCCGAAGTCCAAGCCATCCGGTGATGGCGGGCTGGAACCTGAACCCACCGCATGAGCGATGCGCCGCAAAACGACTGGGACCCCGGGACCTATCATAGGTTCCGGGGTTATCGTTTGCGGCCCGCTCTGGATCTGCTGTCACGGATCGGCTCTCTTCCCAAAGGGGATGTGATTGATCTGGGCTGCGGCGCAGGCGACGTGGCGCCGGACCTGCATCTGCGATTTTGCAAGACTACCGGCGCAAAGCTGATCGGTGTCGACAAGTCACCCGCCATGTTGCAACAGGCGCGCGCTCTGGCGGTCCATGATCAACTGGATGCCGCAGACATTGCATTATGGGAACCTAATGATGCCCCGGCGCTGATCTTTTCCAACGCCTCCTTGCATTGGTCGAATGACCACCGAAGCCTCTTGCCGCGCTTGGTCTCTGCACTGGCACCGGGAGGGACGCTGGCGGTGCAAGTGCCACATCAGAACAATGCCCCGTCACATCGCCTGTGGCGGACGTTGGCCGATGAACTGTGTCCGGGCCGGATGTCCGAGGTGGACCTGCCGTCTGTCCTTTTGCCAGCCCAGTACATTCACCTGCTCGAAGGCTTGGGGGAAGTGAACCTTTGGGAGACGGAGTATTTCCAGAAACTGCCGCCGTCGCAAGACGGCCATCCTGTGCGGCGCTTCACCGAGTCGACGTACGCACGGCCTATTCTGCAAGCCATGTCGGACCGCGAAAGCGAACGGCTGATCCGGGCCTATGATGATCTGATCCCCAAGGCCTATCCTCTGTCGGCGGACGGAAGCGCACTGTTCCCCTTTCGCCGCCTGTTCTTTACCGTTGTCCGCGCAGGGCACGGTGCATCTACGTCATAGGAAAACCGTCCATGCCTGCCTTGAAACCCACCGACTACACTGCCACCGTGACATGGCTTGGCGTTGTCACAAATGACGACCGTGCTGAACTGCTGGCCGAAGTGCTTGCGGCTGTGGACCTGACGTTTGAGGGGATCGCCGGATCTGTCCACGGCGGGGCGACGCGGGATTCGTGTTCACGGGTCAAATCTCAATATCCGCCCGGCACCCGGATTCGCAATGAACGCCAGTTGAGCATCATCAGCGCCGAGGAACTGTCAGAGATCGCCGCCCAAATGGGGCTGGACAGGATTGATCCCGCGCGACTTGGCGCATCCATGGTCCTTAGCGGGCTGCCGGATTTCAGTTTTCTACCGCCTTCGTCGCGGTTGCAGGCCCCGTCGGGTGCCACCTTGACGGTGGATATGCAGAACCGCCCTTGTCAGTTCCCGGCCAAAAGCATCGACAAAGTCGCGCCAGGCCTTGGCAAAGGGTTCAAACCTGCCGCGAATGGGCGCCGTGGCGTCACCGCCTCTGTTGCGCGTGAGGGGCGCGTGGTCTTGGGCGACGTGCTGCGTCTGCACATCCCCGACCAACGTGGCTGGCAGCCCGTGTAAGGCGCTGCTTTCCGGTCGCCCCGACTGACCGCTGCGCGGCCAGCGGCCCGCCCTCCAAGCCGCGCCCGCAACAGCGGAATTGCGGCTGGCGTTTCCGATGGGCGGCGATTTGAACATGGTGTGAACCGTCTGCGCCGCAACACGGCCGGATTATGTCGGATTCGCTTTCCCAGTGCGGGGCATGCCTCTGTATGCCTTGGCAAGAGTAATCACGGCCACCCAACAGGAAGCGCAGCAGAATGGCATTCAAGTCCGACATCGAAATCGCCCGCGAGGCCAACAAGAAGCCGATTCAGGAAATCGGTGATCGCCTTGGCATCCCGACGGAACACCTGCTGCCGTATGGCCACGACAAGGCCAAGATCAGCCAGCCCTTCATCGACAGCGTGCAGGCCCGCAAGGATGGCAAATTGATCCTTGTGACCGCGATCAACCCGACACCGGCGGGCGAAGGCAAGACCACAACCACTGTGGGTCTGGGCGATGGTCTGAACAAGATCGGCAAAAACGCGATGATCTGCATTCGCGAAGCCTCACTTGGGCCGAACTTTGGCATGAAGGGCGGCGCTGCTGGCGGCGGTAAGGCGCAGGTCGTGCCGATGGAGGACATGAACCTCCACTTCACGGGCGACTTCCACGCCATCACATCGGCCCATTCTTTGCTGTCGGCGATGATCGACAACCACATCTATTGGGGCAACGAATGTGACATCGATTTGCGCCGGGTTGCGTGGCGCCGAGTGGTCGACATGAACGACCGCGCACTGCGCAATGTGGCGTTGTCGCTGGGTGGCGTGGCCAATGGCTTTCCGCGTGAAGGCGGGTTTGACATCACTGTGGCCTCCGAGGTCATGGCGATCCTCTGCCTTGCCAAGAACCTCAAGGATCTGGAACAGCGTTTAGGCGACATGATCGTGGCCTATCGCCGCGACAAGAGCCCGGTGTTCTGCCGCGACATCAAGGCCGAAGGTGCAATGACCGTGTTGTTGAAGGACGCGATGCAGCCGAACCTTGTGCAGACGTTGGAAAACAACCCGGCCTTTGTGCATGGCGGTCCCTTCGCCAACATCGCGCATGGCTGCAACTCTGTCATCGCCACGTCGACTGCGCTGAAGCTGGCCGACTATGTCGTGACAGAGGCGGGATTCGGTGCCGATCTGGGCGCCGAGAAGTTCATGGACATCAAGTGCCGCAAGGCGGGTTTGCGCCCCGATGCGGTGGTGATCGTGGCTACGGTGCGCGCGATGAAGATGAACGGCGGTGTGGCCAAGGCCGACCTTGGCGCGGAGAACGTGCAGGCAGTCAAGGATGGTTGCCCGAACCTTGGCCGTCACATCGAGAACATGAAGAAGTTCGGCGTGCCGGCGGTGGTGGGGATCAACCACTTTGTCACCGACACCGACGCCGAGGTGCAGGCGGTCATGGATTTCTGCGCCTCTCTGGGCGTCGAGGCGATTCTGAACAAGCATTGGGAATTCGGCGGCGAGGGCATCACTGAAACTGCCAAGAAGGTGGTTGAACTATGTGAGGCCGGTGAGGCGGACTATCACCCGCTCTATGGCGATGACCTGTCTCTGGCGGACAAGATCGAAACCGTCTGCAAGGAGATCTACCGCGCCGACAGTGTGGTGATGGACAACAAGATCCGCGCGCAACTGAAGGACTGGGAAGACCAGGGGTACGGTCATCTGCCGGTCTGTCTTGCCAAGACGCAGTACTCTTTCACCACCGATCCCACCATGCGCGGTGCGCCGACCGGCTTTGACATCCCGGTGAGGGAAGTGCGCATTTCCGCCGGGGCCGGGTTCATCGTTGTGGTTTGCGGTGAGATCATGACCATGCCGGGCCTGCCGCGCACACCTGCGGCGGAATCGATCCACCTGAACGAAGACGGCCTGATCGAAGGCTTGTTCTAAGAGTTTGGCCCTCTCCGTGGCATCGGGGAGGGCGGCGCGTTGCATGCCGGGTGGGTTATCGGCTAGGGCGGGCAGGACCAGACGGCGAAGAGGAAACTTTATGGCGCGTCCTGCCCCCGAAACCATCAAGACCATGGCGGACCTGCGGGTTTGCATCGACGAGATCGACAGCGCCGTAGTGGGGCTTTTGGCCGAGCGTGAGCGCTATACGGACCGCGCCCCGGATCTGAAAGCGCGTGAAGGTATCGCCGCGCGGGCCCCAAGGCGGATTGAGGCGGTGCTGGACAATGTGCGTGGCAAAGCCCTGTCACAGGGGTTGGACCCGGAATTGGCCGAGGCCATGTGGCGGATCATGATCGAGGCTGTGATTGCACGCGAAGAGCGGGTGATCGGCAAAGAAGGAATAGATGGATGAGTGCAACGATCATTGATGGCAAGGCCTTCGCAGCCACGGTCCGGGAAAAGGTGGCGGTACATGTGTCCCGCCTGAAGGAACAGAACGGCATCACGCCGGGGCTGGCCGTGGTGCTGGTCGGCGAGGATCCGGCCTCGCAGGTGTATGTCCGGTCCAAGGGCAAGATGACCGTTGAGGTCGGCATGAACTCTTATGAGCACAAGCTGGACATCGACACATCCGAGGCGGATCTGTTGGCGCTGATCGACACGCTGAACAAGGACCCGGCGGTGCATGGCATTCTGGTGCAGTTGCCGCTGCCGAAGCATCTGGATGAGGATCTGGTGATCAACGCTATCGACCCGGCCAAAGATGTGGATGGCTTCCACATTTCCAACGTGGGTCTGTTGGGGACCGGGCAGAAGTCGATGGTGCCCTGCACGCCTCTGGGGTGCCTGATGATGCTGCGGGATCATCACGGGAGCCTGTCGGGCATGGATGCGGTGGTGATCGGGCGGTCCAACATCGTGGGCAAGCCGATGGCGCAGCTTTTGCTGGGTGATAGCTGTACCGTGACGATCGCTCATTCGCGGACAAAAGACCTGCCCGAAGTGGTGCGTCGTGCGGATATTGTGGTCGCTGCCGTGGGGCGGCCAGAGATGGTGCCGGGCGATTGGATCAAGCCGGGGGCGACCGTGATCGATGTGGGCATCAACCGCATTGATGCGCCCGAGAAAGGTGAGGGAAAGACCCGGCTGGTGGGGGATGCCCATTATGAAAGCTGCGCTGAGGTGGCCGGGGCGATCACGCCTGTCCCGGGCGGCGTGGGACCGATGACAATTGCCTGCCTTCTGGCCAATACGGTGACGGCCTGCTGTCGGGCCAATGGGTTGGAAGAGCCTGAAGGATTGACCGCCTGATCAAGGTGTCCACGCGTGGACAGGTTTTGGCCTGTGTAAAATCAATGGGTTACAGAGGCGTTTTTACGTTTGGGTAACGTTTGAGCGCCTCTGGATGGCACCCGCCCGGCGCTCAGACCAACAGATCGTCGCCAACAAGGGAGGCGCCGAATTCGGCCTTGGGCCGCAGGCGAAACGGGGTGTCCGTGCCTGTGGCCGCCAAGAGCCTGTCACAGCGAAATGTGCGTGGCTCTTGCCGCAGATGGTCAAACGCGACGACGTACCAAACCGGGTACTTCAGCAAGAGATAATGCGGGTCGATGCTGCGCTGGGATGTCTGGCCATCCTCGCGCCGATAGGTGATGTCCAGCCTCTCTTGATCGACAAAAGCGCGGTGCAGCGTCTGGACAACCCGTGCGGGCGGCGATGCGACGCTGGCCTGAACGTAGGTCGAGGCGGTGACGCCGATCAGGATGCGGGAGTTTAGCCGGTTTACCCGATTGCGTTTCTCAGGTGAAAACGAGGCAACCAACTGCCGCCTGACCGACCCGAGGTTCGCCAGAAACATCGGAGAGTTCATCCGCTCGGCCACCGCGATGCTGATCAGCAGGTCGACCGCCTCTGAATAGGACAGGTTCATCCGACCGACGCCCCAGTTGCTGTCCAGCCGCACGCCGCCGCCGCGTCCGCGATCAGCGTCTATCAACATGCCCTGATCCCGCATCAGCGACAGATCGCGTGCAATGGTGCGGGCGCTGACACCGAACTGCGCCGCCAGATCCGAGATCGTGCAATGCGCCTCTTGCTTTAGCTGAACGGCCAGCAATTCCATCCGTCGCAGTCTGCCGTTCGCGTTGGTCCGTGCCATGCAAGAAATAGGACATAAACTGTCATATATTTCAATATCAGGATGACGTCCTGCCACCTTTTCCAAGCCAACCGTCAGGGGCGCCGATCGAAACGGCAGGACATCGGCGCAACGGAGATTTGAATATGAAGATGAACTATAGTGTTGTCGGCACCAACGACATGGCCGCTGCCAAAGCATTCTATGACGGCCTGTTCGCGCCGTTGGGCGTCAGCGGTTTTTCCCCCACGGACAGAATGACCTACTGGCTGGTCGAGGATTTTGCGTTTGCCACGGCGATCCCGTTTGATGAACAGCCCGCGACCCACGGCAACGGAACGATGGTTGGCTTTTGTGTCGGAGACGCTGATGACGTGAAAAGGTTTCATGCACTCGCCATTGATCTGGGCGGCACCTGTGAGGGCGCGCCGGGCCAGCGCGGGCCACGGTTCTCTGCCTATGTGCGGGATCTTGACGGCAACAAGCTGTGTTTCTCTGACTGACAGTTTTATTTATCGGTCTGAGAAATGCGGATGCCAGAGTGATTGGAATGAGCGTCGCCGGTCCATGATTCTATTTGGTGTCCCTTGCGAAATAGACACCAAAGTCGCATGGACCTTGGTCGGATTGGTGTATTTCAGACTCTGATTAAAGTCTCTCCGGGCCAGTCAGGTGCCAATCAGGTATGAGGACTGCCGTTTGTCTTGGGAGGGACGCAATATGAATATCATCACGGCACTCGCAATTTCTATCGGAGCTCTTGCCGCCGTAGCGACCTATCTTTGCCTTGGTACAACCTTTGGACTGCAGGTTTGGGCGCTCTTTATTGGCTGGGGAAGTTTCTATCACACGGGCGGCGGAACGGATGGGTTGACGAAATCCGCCATCAACCATGTCTGGGGCGTTGCGGTCGCCGCAGTTACCCTGTTTGTCGTCGGAACAGTTGGAGGCACAACTGTTGTTACCTCAGTCATTATTGGGATTTCTGTTGTTGTGCTGGTTCTGGGCGCACATTCGAGCATGCTCAACACTATCCCTGCTGGCGTTTATGGTTATGCATCGACGGCGGCCTTTAGCCTCTTGTCCGGGGTTGCGATTGGCGATGTGGCCGCAATGGGAAATGCGGCCGCTATTGTCCTGATTTCGCTGATCCTTGGGAATATCTTTGGTTTCGTATCGGAAAAGGTTGCCGGTGCGATGTCGGCCAAGGTTGCCTGAATTGCCGGGCCCCGGTTTTTGATCGGGGCCCATCCGAATTGGCAGGTAATTTCGATTGTCCGGATGGACAATTCATTTTCACGAACACATCCCTATCAGACTGTTTCCGGTGCGGCGCGAAACGAAAAGCTGCTTTTCGGACCGCTTGAGAATGCAGTTGCCAAGGTGGCGTGTGCCGCGCGGGTTTGCCGATGGGTGCCCGCCTGCTGGCCTTTTGCGGATTGGCACGGCATGTTGCGCGTCAAAACGGGAGGAGTTTGACCATGCGTATTCTGTTTACCGGGGGCTCGGGCAAGGCGGGGCGGCATGTGGTGGCCTATCTGCTGAAGCAGGGGCACCGGGTGCTGAACGTGGACCGGGTGCCGCTGGATCTGCCGGGGGTCGACAACCGCATTGCCGACATAACCGACGCGGGCCAGATGTATGACGCGATGAGCAGCCTAGCGGGTCTTGATGAGTTGAAGCCGGGCACAGGCGTGCCGACATTCGACGCGGTTGTGCATTTTGCCGCGGTGCCGCGCATCCTGATCACCACGGACAACGAATGTTATCGGGTGAACACGATGGGCACCTATAACGTGATCGACGCGGCGGTGAAGTTCGGCGTGAAGAAGGTGATCTTTGCCTCGTCCGAGACGACCTATGCCGTCTGTTTCGCCGATGGTGAGCGCAAGCCAGAGTATCTGCCGATTGATGAGGATCACCCGACGGTGCCCGAGGACAGCTATGCCATGTCCAAGGTCTGTAACGAGGTGACGGCGCGGTCTTTTCAGGCGCGGACGGGGTTCGATATTTACGGGCTGCGGATCAACAACGTGATCGAGCCACATGAATATGCGGAGAACTTTCCGGCCTATATGGATGATCCGGACCTGCGGCGGCGCAATATCTTTGCCTATATCGACGCGCGCGATCTGGGGCAGATGGTGGACCGTTGCCTGCAGACAGACGGGCTGGGCTATGAGGTGTTCAACGTCTCGAACGACGATCATTCGGTGGCCTTGAGTTCTGCGGAACTGATCGCGCGGTATTATCAGGGTGTTCCGGTGAAGGGCGAGATTGGCGAGACGGAGACGTTCTTTTCCAACGCCAAGGCCAAGCGGATGCTGGGCTATCAACCTCAGCATAGCTGGCGCGACGTGCTGGGCTAGGGGCGTTGGGCGGGAACGCGGACCATCGTGCCGGTCAGCCGGGCGATGTGGCGTTCCTTGCCCTGATCCTCGGCGTAGACATCGGCCTGTGTGACCAGCATCCGTTTGCCCGGTTTGATGACCGACCCGCGCGCAATCAGGCGCTGGCCGCTGCCGGGGGCAAGGTAGTGGATCGCCATTTCCGAGGTGACAACCTCACTGTCGGCATCCAGCAGGGTCAGGGCGGAATAGCCCGCCGCGCTGTCGCCGATGGTAAAGGCCAGCCCGCCGTGGGCAAGCCCCTGTTGTTGGGACACCTGCGGCCCGATCGGCACGGCGATCTCGACCGCGCCGGGGGCGACGTGCAGCAGTGTTGCGCCGAGGGTGACAAGCATCCCCTGCCGGTCAAAGCTGTCCCTGATGCGGGTTTCCAGATCGGTCATGCGTCCAGCGTTGCCCATCTTGCGGGTCGTATGCAAGCGGCTCTTGCATTGACGTAGTGGCATACCAATATCCCACATCACCCAGACAGGAAGCCGCCTGATTGTTGCGACGCCGTCCGGGTGTCAGGAACAGTCGGAGACGTGATTATGTATATCCTTGAAGGCGCTGTGGTGATTGTCGCAGCGGTGGCCCTGTATGTTTGGGCACGCGCCCTGCACCATCGTGAAACGGCCCCGAACTGGGCACGGCGACAGGTCTTTGCAAGCGCCGTCGGGCTGGTTCTGGTGTGTGTTGCCCCGGCGGGTGTGGGCCTGTTGACCTATGGTCTGGGGCAGCCGATGACGCGGACATCCTGGATCGGTGTGGCGGGGTTGGCGGTGGCGCC
>TARA_R100000789_G_scaffold8576_1_pt1 | contig 28945 bp, 15 predicted proteins | sample TARA_R100000789 | Tara Oceans TARA_R100000789 (sample SAMEA2623403) | marine metagenome | biome: marine biome (ENVO:00000447); feature: mesopelagic zone (ENVO:00000213); material: "saline water (ENVO:00002010), including plankton (ENVO:xxxxxxxx)" | depth 450 m
GCGATGTGGTGGTGACCTCGGCGTTTTTCGCGGTGCCGTTCGCCGTGCTGCTTCTGGGCATGTTCTGGGTCGGGGTGACGCCGCAATATGCCGCGAGCCTCGCCATTCTCACGGGCTTTGTGCTGCTGATCTTTAATGGTCGTGGCCTCAACCCGTGGCGCGACACGGTGCGCCGCTTCGAGACCGCGCTTTTGACCGCCGCGCGGCAGGTGTCGATGATCGCGGCGATCATCATCTGTGCCTCGATCATCATCGGCGTGCTGTCGGTCACCGGGCTTGGGGTCAAGATCACCTCGCTGATCCTGTCGGGATCGGGGGGGATGCTCTGGCCCGCGCTCTTGCTCACCGCCTTGGCCTGTCTCATCCTCGGGATGGAGGTGCCGACGACGGCGGCCTATGTGATCTGTATCTCGGTGGCGGGTCCTGCGCTGGCGCAGCTGGGCCTCGCGCCGTTGCAGGCGCATCTCTTCGTGTTCTGGTTCGCGCTCTTGTCGACGATCACGCCGCCGGTCTGCGGCGCGGTGTTCATCGCGGCGGGGATGATTGGCGAGAGCTGGCTCAAGGTGGCGCTGACGGCGATGAGCCTTGGGTTCGGGCTCTATGTCATTCCGCTGGCGATGATTGCCAACCCGTCGCTCATCGCGCTGGCCGAGACGCCGCTGGCGGCGGTGCTGGCGGCGCTGCAGATCGGGCTGGGGCTGGGGCTCATGTCGCATGCGATCATCTCGAAACGGAGCTGGGCGCTGCGGGCGGGGCTGTTTTTCGGCGGGCTGGCGTTGATCTTCGTGCGGTTGGTGCTCTGAGACGGTGAGGCGCTGAGACGGTGAGGCGCTGAGACGCGCAGCGCAGGGCCGCGGTGCGGCGTGCCTTGGTCCGCGCCCTGACGCTTTATCCTGGCCAAGTGCCGCGTCGCTCCGCCGTATCAGCCTGTGGCTGGCCAATTCGCCGTGCCGGGGGGCGGCCCGGCGATGCGCGGCGGGCTTCGCCCTGGTTCCGCGCGCGGCCCTTTGATGCGCTCTGAATGCGCTATGCCCCACATGAAAAAGGGCGACCCGAAGGCCGCCCTGTTCCTATCCGTTCATCGCCTCTTCAGAAGCTGAAGACAAACCGCATCTGGCCGCTGTAATTGGTCAGCTCGCTGCCGATGCCGCCCATTTCCGCGCCGATCATCAGATCGCCATTGGCGGTGATCGGGAAGGCGCCGCCAAGCTCGACCCGGCCGCTCAGCCCGTCGGGATCATAGCCGCCGCCCGCCAGCGCCGCCGGGGCGTCGGTGGTGACATAGTCGAGATGCAGTCCGGTATAGACCAGCGTGTCGCGCACCGAGCGCGTCCAGCGCGCGCCGAGCGACAGTTCGCTATAATCCACCGTGGTCGAACCGGTGCCGGCCAGCGTGCCGGATTTACCGGTGATCTTTTCCTCGCCATAGCGGGCCGAGGCCATCGGCGTGAAGGTGAGCATATCGCTCAGCGCGATGTCGCGCTGGGCGGCGATGCTGAGGGCCCAGACATCGCTGTCGGCGCGGCCGACGCCACCGGCGCTCGTCTGTTTGTAATCGGCCTGCCCGTAGAGCAGCGCCAGCTCGCCCGACCACGCGCCCGAGCGATAGCCGAGATAGGGCTGCACATAGGTGAAATCGCCGCTGGTCGAGGTGGTGGCGGTGTTGGCGTTGAGATCGTCATGACCGAGCGACAGGCCGAGCACCATGTTCGGGCTGACCGAGATATCGGCACCGATCTGGACGCCGCTGCCGCTGTAATCAGTGGCCGAGCCATTGGCGATGAACCCGTTGAAATTGACCCAGGCATAGACATTGCCCATCAGCTGGCCGTTCTTGGTCGAGATCACCGGCGCTTCGCCATCTTCGAAATCGCCAAAGCTGAGCGGCGATTGCAGATCGCGGGCCACGAAAGAGCCGCGCGCGCCCTGCGAGGTGTTGCCCGCCGATTGCCGCAGCGCGAGACGGCCCAGGGTGATGCCGGCGCTCTGCATCTCGTCGAGAAGCTCTTGCTGCGTCGGTCCCCAACCGAGGATCGCGCCAATGAGGCCCAGGGTGTAGGTGCCAGTATCTCCGGCCCAGTTTGCCACCACAGGCAAGACATACTGGCCTTCGGGGAAGGGGCCATTGAGCGGGGTGTTGTTCATGATCGGATTGAGCAAATTGTTCCAGAAGTTGTCTGGATCAAATTCCCCGGCCCGATAGAGAATCAGGACGGTCTGATTGGCGGTTGGCCCGATGCTGGAGGCGAGAACATAGGCCAAAAAAGTGCTGCTGTCTGTGATGGTGATCTGCAGCTCGTCCATGTTGAAGCGCGTGTCGATTTTCTGCGACCCGTCGATCACCCCGTCATGGGTGACCTCAAAGGCGGGCGCGGCCAGGGCGGGCGTGGCAAGGCCGAGCGTCAGCGCGGCGGCGAGAAAGCTTTTGTGGTGAAAGTGCATGGTGTCCCCAAGAGTTGAATTGGCACACACAAGGATGAAATCGCACATGATTTTTATGTGCCCCCTTACTCTCTGCATTGGTGCACAGACGCAATCTCTTCCTGTGCTGCGGAAAAATTGCGGCGAAACTGCGGTAAATCAGTAACAATTGGCCCTGATTGCGGCACTGCGCTATTCTGTACCGTGGAGGGCCCGAGATGAGCTGGGATCTGATCGTTTTTTCCGCCGACACACCGCTGCGCATGGATGCAGAGGGGGTGGCAGAGTTTGCCGACCATTGGACGCCGCCGCCGATGGGCAGCGAGGCCGAGATCCGCCGCCAGATCTCAGACATCTTCCCTGACACCGACTGGACCGACCCGCTTTGGGGCGTGGTGATCGGCGAGGGGTTCACCTTTGAGTTTTCGCTCAACGGGCTGGCCCGGACCAACAGTTTCGGCATCCATGCCCGAGGCGCGGCCACCGGCGCCGCGCTGCGCCTGATGGCGGCCACCGGCTGGCGGCTTCTTGATGTGTCGACCACCCGCTGGCTCAACCTCGCCGAGGACCCCGACGCAGGACGGCGGAAACATCAGGCCTATGTCGACAAGATCCTCGCCGCCCAAAATGACCCCAAACCACCCAGCCTCCTGGCCCGGCTGTTCCGGAGGTAGGGCGGGGCGGCCGGGACGACGAATCCTGGCCGGGGATGAGGGGGCTATCAGAGGGAAATCTACGTGGCGGAGGAGGTGGCAGCCATGGAGGCTTCCCACCTATGCTCAGGTGATCTAAAAAGTTATTATAAATCAATGGTATCGTACGATGACCTGTTCCATAGAGGCTTGTGCAATCCCGTGCATTCCCCTACCTTGTGGGGGACTGAAAGGGGGACAGGTATGTCGAGCACAGAAACCAAGCCGAGGGTGGGAAAGCCGCTTAGCGCGGCCTTCGTTCGCACGGTTCGAGAGCCGGGAAAATACCACGACGGTGGCGGGCTAGGATTGATGCTGCGCGTCGAACCGTCAGGCAGTCGCCGCTGGGTCCAACGCATTGTGATCTCAGGAAGGCGACGGGAAATTGGATTGGGCACGCCTCCAGTTGTAACCCTAGCTGCTGCACGAGAGACAGCACTAGAAAACAAGCGTATTGCGCAGGCCGGTGACGACCCTATTGCTCTTAGACGAAACGCGCGCACGTTCATGACATTCGCCATCGCGGCGGAGAAGGCAATTGCTGCCAAGTCCTCGGAGTTTCGCTCGGAAAAACATCGCAAGCAGTGGCGCAGCACACTGGACACATACGCGCTACCGATCCTCGGCTCGCTTCCGGTCGGGCAAGTTAGCACGGCAGACGTGCTTCGCGTGCTGCAACCAATCTGGACGGAGAAAACCGAGACGGCATCACGCCTGCGAGGGCGGATCGAAGCGATCCTCTCTTGGGCGACGGCCGCGGGTCACCGTGAGGGTGAAAATGCGGCGCGGTGGAAGGGTAACCTTTCTGAGATGTTGCCAAAACCCCAGCGCATAGCCAAAACCGTCCATCACCCTGCATTTGCGAGTTCCGATGTATCTGCGTGGTTTGCAGCACTGCGTGACCGCGATGGTACTGCCGCACGTGCGGTCGAATTTCTCGCGCTGACTGCCGCGCGCTCTGGAGAGGTCCGAGGAATGACATGGGAAGAGGTTGATCTGAAAACAGGTGTATGGATCGTACCAGCGATGCGTATGAAGGCAGGTCGCGAGCATCGTGTCCCCCTATCTCAAGCAGCTCTTGCGTTGTTGGGGCGCATGGCGCAGGCGCCCGATGCTGACCCGAATGACGGCGAATGTCCTGTGTTTCGCGCCCCTCGTGGTGGCGTCCTCTCCGATATGTCACTCTCCGCGGTCATGCGGCGGATGCAGAAAGCCGAAACTGACGCCGGACGTCCTGGATGGGTGGATCGCGCGTCAGGCCGACCTGCGGTCCCCCACGGTTTGCGCTCGACCTTTCGGGATTGGACAGCAGAATGCGGCTATCCGCGCGACATGGCAGAGATGGCGCTTGCGCATGACGTCGGCAGCGCTGTCGAGCGTGCTTATCGCCGCTCCGACATGCTTGAGCGACGCCGCGCCATGATGGGGGATTGGGCAGACTTTCTTGGTGGGCGCGCATTGGCAGGTGCTGTCGTTCCGATCGGGGCTGGAGGGGCTAGCTGATGGCGAGGAGGGGCGCACCTCGCAAACCAAAGATGGATTGGTTCTATCCATTTCGAGGGCCATCGTCCGCAGAAAGGCAGCAAGAATGGTCACACTGTATGAAAGAGCTAACCAAAGTACTGCTGCAAGCAGCCCACGGTCGGGCGGCTGAAATTCTTGCAGAACAAGCTAAGGTTTCAACCGAAGACGTAGTTCAGCACTTTCTCGGACCGCGGGGTGATGATCTTTATTGGTCACTTCGGTTATCAGGCAATTGGGGGCTTCTTGCAGGCGACAAAAGGCCATCTATCGGCGAAGTTCGCGAAAGACTTGATGATTTAGCAAGCGCATACGAAGAACTGGCTCTCACTATGTGCGACCGTGCAGTAGGTTATTGCAACAATACCGATGACGAACGCGCAGGTGTCCGCGAGGAATTTCGTTTGTTGGGATTCTCTGAGAGAGAAACTGAAATTTTTCTCTCCGAACCATGGAAATCATCAGAACGTCTTAACAGAGCGACATCCGATATTCGTGCGTGGATGCACGCCTACCCGGCCAATGGGCGGGGCAGCGTGGCTTCGATAGTGGTCGCTGAAGTAGTTGCTGCTTTTTTCGATAAGGCTCGCATGGCCGCCGAGATAAGAAATGACGCTGAGACGGTTAAGCTTTTACGAGTAAAGCTCGCGCGCACCAACGACGGCAAAGGGCCCGCAAATTCGTACTGCCGTGCCGTTGAAAGCGCCTTGAGGGCGTTGGGGGTGCGGGGGGCGCCGAGCAAGATTTCCCCGCAAGGTGCACTTGGAGGTGGCTGGCGTGGCGCTGTTGAAACAGTGTGCAAACTCCGGGATGCATCAACAAGTCAACAAAATGACCCGGCGTTCCAGTAAATTTCCGATATATATCATGTTCTTAGCGCCGTCTTGGATTTATTCGGTGAGGTCTGGCCGTAGCGCCTTCTGGCATTGCGAGGCATCTTGATCCCAAGCGATACCAAAGCGAAGGGATGATCAGATGAACGAACGGCTGCTGAAGCGCCGAGAAGTTGAGGAGATTACGGGGTTCTCGCGAACCACAATTTATCGCCTCATGGCCGAAGGTGTGTTTCCAAGACCGCTTCGGACAGGTGAAAACAGCGTTCGCTGGCGGCAAAGCGATCTTCAAAAATGGATGAACGCTCTGCCCAACACGTCGATTGCGTAAAACGCACCCCGCAACAAATGAGGCGCGCTTCGACATCTTGAGGCATTAAGTGATGCACTCAAAAGTTAGATGGTACGCGCCTCCTAAGCGACAGCTTGGAAGGAAGCCCTTAAAATGGCCAATCATGGAAAAAGCACGCCCCGCCGTGGGCGCTACTGCGCCCGTCGGCGTGCCACCCTGACATCTGGCATTCTGTTAAAGCGTGGACAGAGACCTAGTCCTGCTGACATCCGCAGCGCACTAAACTGCCTCAATAAAGCGGCAGCACACATGGAGCGGAATGAAAACTATGCCGCATGCATTACGAAGGAGTGCCTCAGCAAAGGTCATCGCTCGGATCTCTTGAGAGCCGCATCAGTACTGATATTTAATGAAGCCAGTGCAGACACGGTCTGGGACACCGCGGAATTTATCCTAGTGCCGCTTCTCATCGGGCTTTGTCAAGGACAGTACCAAACCGGCAATGTCATGGGGACCGGCATGTGCGGCTCCGATGGCCGTGATTATTTGCGCGAACTTCATCGTGATGAAGGTGAGCCGCTGAGCAGGATAATCGACGCGATGGCCCGCTATTGCCCACATATTTTATATGGCACCCCGGAGAGTTCCAATGACTGAGCCCGCAAGCCACATCTCCGAAGACACGTACAACCCGTTCACAGCACCAATGGTAACCGGGCAAGGTGTGCAGGGCGGGCCAAACGGTTGGGTCACCTATGAACAGTTAGTGGATGACGCCAAGCGCGTGATGGACGGTTCGGAACGGCTCGATTGGCCGCGCATCGCTAAGGAAACGGCACGCTGGTTTCTTCCGTCTACGCTGCCCTCGCGCCATAGTGCCGACCAGGTGGCGGATGGCTGGTATGTGGCACTAGTGGTCGACATAGACAGTGGAAGGCCATCATTCACAGAAGTCGAGCGCGCGGTGTTGAAAGCAACGGCCGGCGCGGTGGCGCTGATCTACTCGACAAAGAGCGCGACCTTCGAGATGCCACGCTGGCGGGTCGTCATACCACTGGAGCGTCCGCTTCAAGGTGCGGATTATGCGGATACGGCAAAAGCGCTCTTCGCCCTTATTCGCGAGGTGAGTGACGGGCGGGTTGATCCAGACGACGCCATGGCGCGGCCGGGTCAGATTTCTTTTCTGCCGAACGCGCCCGAAGGCGATCCCGACGAGGGTGATTATCTCGCCTTTGCAGCCGAAATCGGTGAGGATCCCGATTTTGCGCTCGATTTGACTGACAATCATCCGATTGTACGTAAGCGGGAGGCACAGCGCCTGGAGAGACAGCGCGAGGCTTATGCTGCGGCTAAGCGGGCGAAACAACGGCGCGGGTCGGGAACCACGTTGATCAACCGTTTCAACGCTCAGCATCGCGTTGATGAGCTTTTGAGCCGCTACGGGTATGTCCGGGCGACCGATCCATCGGGCCAATGGCCGACGGATCATTGGCGCTCCCCGTATCAAACGTCTGGCAGCTACGCGACGCGTGTATACCGCGGCGATGATGGTGACGAGGCATGGGTCAGCCTATCCGGAAGCGATGCTAAGCGTGAGCTCGGGGCAAAGAGCGCGAACGGTGGTACGCGGTACGGTGATGCCTTTGATCTTTTCACGCACTTCGAGCATGGCGGCGATGTTGACGCGGCGCTCGAAGCTTGGAAAGCGCAGTGCGACAACAAGAGGCTCGTCGAAGTTAGGCGTGGTCTAGCGCGCCGACGAGGGCAGAGCGCAAGGCATCTCGATCGGCTTCGCGCACTGGGCAGAGCGCGCACCCGGGTGAAAAAACCAGACACAAGCGACATTCTTAAAACTCTGCGTCAGCTCGGCCGACGTGGGGGCGAGGAGTAAAAGAATGAGAGATTACGAAGAAGGCATGGACGAGCGGCTTGCGGTGCTGGCCGATGTGGAGAGCGATGACACGAGTCTTGCGCAGGCGTGGATTGCCGTAGAAGGCGGTGATGGTAAATGCGACACGGAGATTTTACGCGTCAGCGACGGATCGATCCGGCGGTTTGATCGTGCGGCAGGCATCTGGCGCGTGCTCTGCGAGACCGATACACGTCGCTCTCTCTCTGAATTTCTTTGCGACGTCGGCGACGCCAAGTTGGAAGTGGCTGAGGCGAAATTACGACAGGGTGAAATCGAAGGGAGAGATCGCGCCGCGGCGGTAAAACTCCGTACGAACCTACGCTCCCAGACGCGTCTCAAGGCCGTCTGGCAGACAGCAATGGTTCACATGGACACCGCCGAAATCGATGACTTCGACGCGAACCCAGAGCTGCTGGGCACGCCGAACGGTGTGATTGATCTACGGACCGGCGAGACCAGGCCCGCGACGGTGGCAGATATGGTTACGCAGCGAACGGCGACTGCACCAGCATCTTCGGGGACGCGAGCACCCGACTGGGAGACATTCCTTTCTGAAGTATTCAGTTCAGAAGCCGAGATGATCGGGTTCATCCAGCGGATGTTTGGCAGTGCGCTGGTTGGCGATGTCTCGCCGCAGAAGTTCTTCGTGCTCTTTGGTGACGGTGCGAACGGTAAATCGGTTCTGCGTGAGATCTTGGGACGTTTAGCAGGATCATATGCTGCCACCGCGTCGGCGAAAGTCTTCATGCAGAGCCATGGAGATCGGCATCCAACGGAGATCGCCTCGCTCGCAGGAAAACGCCTCGTGTTGGCAAGCGAGGTGCCTGCGGGGCGTTTATGGAATGAAACGCTTTTGAAAGACCTTACCGGCGGTGAAAAAATGACCGCCCGCAAGATGCATCAGGATGAGTTCTCATTCACGCCCTGTGGCACGGTGATTTTCACGGCGAACACACTGCCATCTTTCCCGAACGCACAGGAGGCAATGCTGCGTCGTATTCTGCTGGTGCCGATGAAGCGGGAGTTCACGGAAGAGGAACAGAACCCGAACCTGGTAGAGGAGCTGATTGCTAAAGAAGGTCCAGCCATTCTCCGCTGGGTGATCGACGGCGCAGGCAAGTTCCTTTCTGATGGCGGGGGTGTGAAGGGGCTAAGAATTCCGCAGACAGTCACCGATGCAACGCGTATGTATTTCGAAGAAGAGGACATCGTACTCCAGTTCCTCATTGATGTGCAGGGGCGTTCCGACACCCTGAACGATTGGTCGAAGGGCGGTTTTTTAAGCAACAATGCGTTGCTGGGAGAGTTTAACCAATGGGCACATCGCAACGGCTATAAGGCGTGGTCAGTTCGTAGCCTTACCAAGGCTATCCGTGAGGGCGCCGAGCGCTATGGGTTGTCGGAGAAGCGCGTAAACGCGGCGCGCGGATTTAAGGTTGAGCGTCGCTTGGCGGTACCGCCGACGGGAGCAAAGGATAAGCTTAGTAAACCCGCCAAACACGCCGTCATCGAGCATCTCCGTGCGGGAAAAAAGTGAACCGGGAAGAGATGACTGAAAGGGTGACGAAGGAATATCAAGAGCCACTAAAATGTGATTGAGGCTGACATGAGACGGCCAGGCCGACGGTATGAGGCTGGCGCCGATGGTTGGTTGCCGTCACCTTTGTCACCTGTCTGTCACTCCGTTGGTCACCGATTAAGCCTATGTTTTCGCTTTGTAAAACATGTATTTGTGACGAAGTGACTGGTTTTTCTCATATGACGACAAAGAGAAATAAAGGAGAACATAAGGAAAACAAGTGTGTGAAAAAGATGGAAAGACAACTACCTACAAAATCTCAGTCACTTCCGTCACCTTTTGGGAAAGCAACGTTGCCATCTGTCAGCGACGGCGCTCCTATTGCACCTCGTCTTTATACCCCGCGCTGGTGTTGGTCTGCTGCGTCAACGGCGGCGCCACCGGTCCTTGGCGAGGCGCTGCAATGTCATCCGCTCGACATTCTCGGCGTATTTGATCCGCCGATCGTCGCCGCTTCCATACACTGCGCTTTGGCAGACGACTTACTGGGCGCCACCCAGCGAGCCACGCAGGCATTCGGCGCACCGCCCTTCGCAGTAATGCTAGCAATCCTTACTGTGTATGAAGCACGCCTCCAAGCGGCTCTCCGACCCTTCCCGGACGAAGCACCGATCCGCGTCGGATTGTTTGGCCCTGGTGCCGCCGCAGCCCGCCGCGCCGCGATGTCGATCCACCCGGAGGTGGCGCGGCACCTGACTGACCTCTATTCGGTGCGGGGCGCGCCGGACAACCCTGATGCCGACCCGCTTCCAAGGGGCGTGTGGCCGGTTCTCTGTCCCGTCTTTCTGCCAGCTAGACCTGCGCCCATTTTCACCTCGCTGCAACTGCCACCAGTGCTCTCTCAGAAATTTGACGAAGATCCAAAATGGCAAGCATTTTTTAGAGAACGCGTGCCATGCAATCATCAACGCGTACTGATGTCGATCTGCGCTGAGGATGCACAGGCGTCATACCTTCCGCCTGACGTTCGGCGCCGCGTCACCGCACTTCCGCGCCTGATGGAGCAATTATACGCCTCCCTGGCCACTCTTGCAGCCCTCAATGGCGCCGCCGGCCCGACACCGCGGTGTGAACCTGATGCGGGTGCTAGCGTCGCCGATGACTTGGCCGAGACAGCATTAGAGCTAGCAATGACGGCGCGCGCGCATCTGATTGCTTTCTACGCGCGGGTACGCCCCGCACCCACTGGGTCGGTCCATCGCGCAGCAGCCGCGATGCTGCGTCACCGTCCACTGAACGTTTCACCGACAACACTGACTTCAGGCATTAGTGGGGGCGACTTGCGCGTGTTAGAGGCTGCCGGGTGGCTTGAGCCACGTGATGAGGAAACCGCCCGTGGTTTCGCTCATCGCTTCACGCCGAGTGATGGTTTTTGGGGTGTGGATATTGCCAAGCTACCGAAAAAGCGGGCGTCCTATCCGAAGCCCGTTGATGTTCTTTGCTATGGCCCGTTTTCGTAATCTTAACACCATGCGCAGGACCGATGGCGCCGATTAGGCTAAATGGGGTGGGGCTTAGGATCAAAATGCAACCAGAGCCGTTCCCACTAATGGACCAAGCCCCGGGCAACCAGAGCGCTCCAACAATTAATGGATATTGGTTTGGGGTGAGGTTCAATAGAGCGGACGAAGACTTTAGTCTTGCCCAACTGCATAGCTTGAACCTTGAGTGCTTCAATCGCTCGTGGAGCAGTTGGAACAGGGTCCCAAGCCTTATTTCGGCAATCTATTCCTGAGAGAGCGATAGCAGAGGCCGGCGCCGAGTTCACGAGCGTGACACTGCTTGTGTTCGGTGAACTTGTACCAACAATATTGATAGGGTCACTTGCATTTGTATTTGGTGCGGTCGCCCCACAGCTCGTAAGCCCTAAAATTATTACCGTGATTAAAGTCGTTTTTAGCATCGACAATATGCCCTTCGAAGCTGTGCGTTTGGTTCGTCTCTAGATCTTTGCGACGCTGGCCGTGCATTCGAGATATGTCAACGGAGCAGATGTCAGGGACTCGGAATAGGCCTGTTGGTCAAAAGGTGCATTTTAATAAAAAAGACTGATCAGCTTAAAATTGTATCTTGCGTCTTCTTTGGCTCGGCGACAGTCTCCGTCTCGGGGACAGGATTTTAAGAATGACAGTTTTAGGCAATTTGGAAGATGCTGGCTTGATCAAACCCGACGGCCGCCCTCTGCACGCATATCGTATCAATGAAGCGGATTTTTCTCGTTTCGAAGGCTCGGTCCGGCAAAGTTTAAAGAATGGACGATTTAGAACTGCGGCTGCGCCCTTTGTTCTATGGGCCGCTGAGCGATATCGAAAGGAATATGACGGCGGAGCGCTGTCGTGGGATTTCTTGACACAGCCACTGGACGTGGCGCTCAGCCAGCAACAGCTACGTGAGATCACGGGCGAGGGCCTGGCGCGCATGGGGCGCTCCGTCCGGCGTCTCGAAAATGGCACGCAATATCTGCGTGCTATTGCTGCAGAGGGCGGGATTCCGGTCAGGCTTCTTAGCGATCAGAAGGGCGGCTACCGCTCGGCTCTTGTTGGCTTGGTGGCTGACCTTTCTCGCATCGGACTGGGCTGTCCACGGGATGTCGCAATGGGTTTCGCGGCATGGCGCACGAGGCGCCTGCCGGTGGGCTACCGCACGCGGGAATACTACGAACTCTTTGTGGATTTCGCATTCGAGGTGTTGGAGCTGCGTGAGCTATCGCCCGAAGGCATGTCGGCGCAAGACGTTGAGCCGTTTCTCGATCGATCGAAACCGGGCTGGCGGGATAGCCTTTCGCTTCGTCTCGATGGAGAAGCCGCGCGTAGCCTGCTGTCGGATGCGGTTCTTGTCTCGGCTCGCCAAGGGGTGGTCACGGATCCGTTGACGCGCGTTTTGCGTCGCGGCGGTGCCGATACCGATGCTTGGACGCCATGGATCGAAGTCGAGGAAACCGCTGAAATTGCATCGCAACTGGTGCGAGGCGTGGAACCGGAGCGACGACGGCTACGGCTGGCGCCGGTCGGCCACCTCGCATCGGCCGTGCCGGACCTGCTCTTCGCGCTCGACCGCGAAGCGCCTGATCGGCCTTGGGAGAGCCGCCGCATCAGTGGGCGCCGCACAGCGCGCTTTCGCTTTCCAATGGATGTCGGTGCAGAACTAATTGCTATGGCCGATGGCGCATTCCTGAGTCGGGTGCGGCTCTCTGGAGGCGAGGGAATCGAGATAGGTGCAGGCCCAACCTTTTGGCGGTTGGCGGAAATGGGCGAGGCAAGGGCCGAGGCGCTAGCTTATGCAGGAAACGCCTCCTTGCGTACGCGCGACCCGCATGTCTGGCTGTTGATCGAAGAGGGCAAAACGCCCGAGTGCACTGACACTCTTGTTGCTGAACCTGACGGGTCGGTCCCGGGTGGTACGATCTGGCGGCTGTCGGGTAGGGGGCGCGTTCTAGTCCCAGGCGGCAATGCGCGCATTGATACCGGGGCTGAGGACGATGGCCGAGAGGAGATCCACGCAACAGGACCTTTGGAGTATCGCTTGCTCGACGCGCGTGGCACGCCGGTGCATCGCGGCGTGCCTGCGATCCTTCACCGACATCCTGGACGCGGCTTCCGACAACTGGTCGGAGGGGACCTGCGCCATCAGCTTGGAGGGAGCCAATTATGGCATGCCGGATCTCCTTCAGACGCAGCGATGGGCCGCTTTGCATTCGCCGTCCGTGAGGGTCACGGGGTTGGTGCACGCGTCACGGTCAACATGGTGCCTCCCAAGTTTTCAGTGCACGAGGTCACCCGCGGGGACGACCCGAGCCGCCGCATTCGCTTTGGTGGCGTTCCGAATGGATGGCTCTTTCGTGTGGCTGAAGGAAAGCCGCAACAGCCAGATGCCGACGGCGTCCTCGAGGTGCAGCTCGATGCATCCGCCGAGGACCAGGCCCGATTACCCCTGACACTGTCCGCCCCTGGTGGGGCGGCGCCTTTTACTTGGATGCTTGACCTCCCGCGTCCACGGGGCGAGTTTCAGACCGTCCAGGGCGAGACATTGGCAGCAAACCGCGACATTTCAATGCAGACTCTAAAGGATTGGCGGATCGTCCCGGCTGAAGGACGGCCGACAGACTTGCGGGTCCGTCTTCACAGCCCTTCGGCTGGAGGTGCGCCTGTCGTTGGCAAGCGGATCACTGTCGATCAGCCTCTGTCGGCTTTTCGGTCGCTGTTGGAAGAAATGCTCGTAAACGGCGGCGCCGATGCCGAACTCCGGCTACGTGTAGTGACCGGCGGTGACCAGTCGCCGCGTCTTCTTGTTCGTCACTCGCTGGGCGAAACGCAGCTTGTGGGCGAGGACGTGTTGGTCCTGCAAGATCAGACACCAGTGCACATGCCCGATCTCGAGATTACCGCAATTGATCTGGACGATCCCTCCCGTGTGGTAAGGACCGGCGGTCGCGGTCTTTCCCACTTGGGCAATGGGCGTTGGTTCCTTTTGCCGCGGAAAGGCGGTGTGCCGATGCGGCCACCGCGTCCATTTATCCGGCCTGAACCCGTCGAGACCACGGGACAGGACGCGCGTCGACGGGCCGACCGCGTAGCCCACTACGCCCGCTGCTTCCACAGGAGTGACGTTACGGAGGCTCTCTCTCGTTTGGCGACGCTGTCCGAGACGCTACTGGCGAACGGCGTCTCGCCTTCGGCACTGGACGAGGTTCACGCCTTGGCACAGGTGCCCTCGGCCGCCGTGCGTCTTTTGTTTCGGGTTGCGCCGTCCGATCTGGAGGATGCCCTGTCGTTGGACCTGCATGGCGGGCCGCGATGGTCTTTCATAAGCCCAAAGGATTGGGCTCAGGCTTTCGCCGATGAGGCAAAGGCCCTGCACGCGGCGCTGGCCGCGCTGCCTGCGCTCGCCGACAGAGCCCAGGAGCAGGCCCGCGAGACCGTGACCGCGCGTGCCGCGGACATACTGCGCCTGCGCCCGGCGCTGGAAGGCCATGTCGCACTCGCGTTGCTGAGGTTCGATCCGATGGCCGTCGCAGAGCTCGCGAAACGTCTTGGCGGCGTGTCGCCGGGACTGCAGCGGCCTGAAGAAACGTTGCTAGAGATTGCGCGCGCGATCGTCAGCCGCCAGGCCGGAAACCCGCCGTCGTTGCACGAGTTGAAGGCGCGGCAGCGTCCCTCCGGTTTCGATGCTTTCCATCCGGATTTGCGCGGCTTGATTGAAGCGCCGCTTGTCGCGGCCGAAATAGCCTTCGGCTTGAGGCCGCCTCCAACCACAAGACAGAGCATCGAGCTGCTGCTGGCGGTGCAAGCCGATCAGGCTGGCTACGAAGCCGCGCAGCCAGCGGCAATCGCCTGGCTGGCGCAACAAAAAACCTGAGAGGACGGACCATGAACGACGAGAGCTCCCTACCGCGTTCGGGCTATGATACGATACTTGCTCGCATCAATGACCGCGCCGCTGACGCTGTATTGGGCAAGGGACGGGTACGCTCGCGCAGTCTGCGGGCCGATCTCTCATCGAGGCTTCACGGACAGGCGGGCGGACCTGACGCTTTCGTGGCCGACCCGGTTTTCGAAGCGGCGCGTGTTTGGGAACGGGCCGATAGATGCCTCGACGAGTTGGCTGGCGGCATGCTGGAGGAGGAGCTGGTCGCGGCACTAGATCGTGAAACACGTCTGGACGGTGCTCCGAACGACCGGCGCTGGCCCCGGCGGGGTGACGACGTCGCGCCATATCTGCACCAACTGCGTGCTTGGGAGGCCGCCGATGCCGGCCGCAGTTTCATGGTCACCAGCGGCACCGGGTCAGGCAAAACCGAGTGCTTTATGATCCCGATGTTGAACGATCTGCTCCGCAGCCACAAACCCGGGGACACGGGCGTGCGGGCCATCGTGCTCTATCCGCTGAACGCGCTGATCGACAGCCAGAAAGAGCGTCTTGGTGCGTGGATGGACCCGTTGGCCAACCGCCTGTCCTACGCGCTTTACAATCGTCATATGAATGACACAGTGCCGGGACCGAAAAAGCGTGGCGCCCAGATTCTGGAGCGTCGGGCCATGCGCCAATCCCCACCCTCCCTCATGGTGACCAATGTCACCATGCTGGAGTACATGCTGATGCGTGCGCAAGACCGGCCGATCCTCGAGAAATCGCAAGGCACGCTGCGTTGGATCGTGCTAGACGAGGCGCATAGCTATGTTGGCGCACAGGCGGCCGAGATGGCGCTTCTGTTGCGGCGCGTGCGCGATGCTTTCGGGGTGGCTCCGGAAGATGTCCGCCTTGCCGCGACGTCGGCAACAATCGGCGAGGGTGAAGAGAACCGGAAGGTCCTGAAACAATTCCTGGCAGATCTGGCCGGCCTGAGCCCGGAACAGGTTGAGGTGATCGAAGGGCAGGAACGCGTGCCCCATCTGCCCCCCGAAGGACGTGATGAAACGCTCGATCCTGACACGCTGCCAACCGCGCCAAGTGCGTTGTGGCAGCAACTCGCCCCAAACCCGCGGCTGCGCAAGGTGCGTGCGGAAATGCGTGATCGCGGCATCGGACTTCGGGTAGCATCAGGCCTCATGGGCCGCGATGGCGACAACGAAGGTACGTTGCGCCTGCTTGAAGCCGCGGCGCAGGCGACCGATCCGGAAACGGGCGTCGCGCTTGCCCCATGGCGGCTGCATGTATTCCATCGTGCGCAAGGAGGGCTCTGGACTTGTGTCGATCCCGAATGTCCCAAGCGCGACGCGGCGCTGCTGCAGGACGACGGAGATTGGCCCTTCGGTAGAATCCACTTTGCCGAAAGGGAAAGATGCGACTGCGGCGCGCCTGTGCTGGAGATCGCGGCCTGTGACGAATGCGGCACGCCCTGGCTTCGCGGCGAGGTCGTCAATGACGGCCCGATCCGAAAACTGCGCTTGGTGCGCGGGGCAGGGGCCGACGACGACTACATTCTTGACGTCGAGCCCGACGAGGTTGGCGATGTGCCCTCCGCCACACCCCTGTCAGAAAGCGTTCTGGTCGGGCCCAGTTCCGGCAAAGGTGACGAGTTCCTCCGGCTGGCGGACGCACAGTTGTTCGAGCTCCCGAAGGACGGAGAGCGCGTGTTGCCGCTCACGATCCTCTCGGAAGACGAACGCGGCTGCTGTGAGCGTGCCGGCCAGAAAGGCGTTACCGTTCGGTCACAACGTTTCGGCGCGCCTTTCCTCATGGGCAATGCGATGCCACTGCTTATCGAGGCGGCCAAGACAAGCAGCCATACTCATCCGGTGCCGTTCGGGGGGCGGCGACTTCTGTCTTTCACCGATTCCCGTCAGGGCACCGCGCGGTTCTCAGCAAAGCTGCAACAGGACGCAGAGCGCACGCTTACCCGGGCCATCATCTATCACTCTGTCCAAAACCGCGAGAGCGACCCCGAAAAAGCCGCGGCGTTGAGCGCCGAGATCAAAGACCTTGAACAGGTCGTCTCGACGATGCCGAGCCTTAGCGGCACGCTCGAAGAAAAACGGGCGGCCCTTCTCGAGGCCGAAGGCGCCGCAAAACCCATGCCATGGTCTTCCATGGTCCAGCGGATCGCGCAGAACGAAGAGTTCCGCAATTTCGCACGCCCAGTCTGGCGTGACCGGCCGTCGAAGGGCGACGACGCGTTAGCCTCGGATCCTACGGCCTTGGCCGAACTCTTTCTCTACCGAGAAATGTTCCGCAGACCACGGCTTCAAAACAACGTAGAGACGATGGGGCTGGCGCGACTCTTGTTCCCGGAGCTTGATGCGCAGGCGCGTTTGACCGTTCCTGAGCCCTTGCGGGAGGCTGGGCATGACGAAAGCGTCTGGTCGGACCTGTTGCATGCGGCCGTCGACCTCACATTTCGAACCAATCTTGCCATTCGCCTGCCCGAAGAGCCGGCCGATGTTCGGCACTGGATCTCGCCACGCAGCGCGTTGGCGGTCGTCGTCGAGCCGGGCCTGCACAAAGACGACGTAAGCGGCGTCGATAATCCCCGCTTCTTTCCGACGGCGCTGTCGGACCGCGCGAACCTTGTACGGCTTATCTATCGTCTGATCGGCGGCAGTGTGGAAAGCGCCACGGACGTCGAACGGGCAGGAGCCACGCTCATGGCGATCTGGGACAAGCTGCGCAAAGCTGGCGTGATCGTTCCAGTGGCATCCGGTGCTTGGCGGGTTGACTTCAAGAAATCGTCGATCGCCCCTATCGAGACGGCATTTGAATGCCCTGTTACCCACCGCCTTTTGCCCTTCGCGCCCGCCGGGGTACCATTGAATGCCGTAACCGCAGGCAAGGTCGTGCGCGCCATAGCCATGCCGACACTGCCCGAGGCTGCGCCCATGGGCACGTCTTCTGCACAACGGAAGGAATTGCGAGTCTGGCTCGAGAACGCCCCCGACGTAGTGGCGCTGCGCCTTGATGGACATTGGACAGACCTCCACGACCGGACCGTCGAGTTCACTCCTTTCCTGCGGGCGCAGGAACATTCCGCACAGATCGATCGCGAGTGCCTGAAGACCTATGAAGATGCCTTCCGCGAAGGACGGATCAACATATTGAATTGCTCCACCACGATGGAGATGGGCGTCGATATTCCCGACGTGGGGCTTGTGGTGAACACCAATGTCCCACCGTCCCCGGCCAACTACCGCCAGCGCATCGGTCGCGCCGGGCGGCGGGGAGAGCCGTGGGCTATGGCCTTCACGTTCTGCAAGGACCTGCCGCTCGACAACATGATCTTCCGTGAGCCCACGAGGCTATTGGGCGCGCAGGTTGCGGCACCGCAGGTCCGGTTGGACTCCGCCATCCTGGTGCAGCGCCACGTCAATGCTGCATTGTTAGGACAATTTCTGCGCGAAGCCGGTGGGATGAGCGTGAGAACTAACATGGCCTCGTTCATGGGAGCCACGGATGCGACAGACGCTCCGTTCCTGCCGGACAGCGTGGCCGACGATTTCCTCGCTGCACTGAAGGGGGATTGGGGCGCCAAGGACAGTGTCACACAAGCCTTGGACAGGCTGGTCATGGGAACCTGCCTCGCAGGTCAAACCGGGTTGATTTCACGCTCCGAGACCGACTTCGCGGCTATGCGAAGCCGCTGGCGAGGAGAATACGAACAGCTCCTCGAGGCACAGGCTGCCTATCCCGACACTGACCCCGCGCATTGGCTCTATCGCAAGCGCGCCAAGCGCATGCGGGAAGAGTTCATGATGACAGAGCTCGCCCGTCGAGGCTTTACGCCTTCTTATGGCTTTCCGGTAGACGTGGTTTCCTTCGATCATGCCGGAAAAGGAGGCGGTGAGCCTGGGCCGTCACGCCCGCTGGACATGGCAATCCGGGAGTATTCGCCCGGATGCGAGGTGGTGATCGACGGGCTGGTGCACCGGTCCGATGGCGTGCTGCCCACCTGGGGCAACCGCAACGATCCCGGCTCGGTCGAAGACCTGCGCACTTTGTTCACGTGCCCGTCGTGCAACCTGTTCGGGACCACGCGGCACGAAGCCGCAGACTGCCCGCGCTGCGGTAAACCACTGACCCGGACTGAACTCCTGCGCCCGTCAGGCTTTCTGGGCACTCGGCGCCCGCATAGCGCCTACGAGCAACTGGCCTATGTGCCGCCCGACCCGCCTCGCGTTTCTGCTGAACCGGAGGCCTGGGTCTCGCTGCCCGACCCCGAGGTCGGCCGCCATCGCACAGCAAGGCAAGGCAGGGTTCTGATGACCGCGTCAGGTGATCACGGTTACGGCTACGCGATCTGCATCACTTGCGGGCGCGCCGAAGCGGAGATGGGGGATCACGGCTCGCCATTGCCCCCGGCGATGGTTGGCCACTGGCCGCTTCAGAAGCTCCGTGACAACCCTCGGCATGACGGGCGATGCCCGGCAAATGACGACGCCTCTCGTAAAATTCGGCAGCGGGTCAAGCTCGGGACCGAAGTGGTCACCGATGTATTTGAGTTGCAGCTTGACGCGTTGTCGATCCCCGAAACGGGCAAGGCGCAGGCCGCAGCCATCGGTGCCGCCCTGCGCGAGGCGCTCGGCGCGCGGCTCGGCGTGGATGCCGAGACCATGGGGCTAGCAGTGGCTCCCAGCCTGCGGCCTGATGAGGCTCGGCGAAGTAGCGTTTTTCTGTATGATAAGGCCTCCGGCGGATCCGGTTTTGCCTCCGCCGCGGACCGCGACTTGCCTGATCTTCTTCGCGAAGCAGCAGCGCGGCTCGACTGCCCGGAAGGCTGCGCGACGGGATGTCCAGAATGCGTGCTGCGGCGAGATCTGCAATTCGGGACCACGATGGACCGCGCTGGTGCATTGGACTTGCTGAAATTTGAGATCCTTCCACGCCTGGCCCTGCCAGAGGAGTTGCAGCTATTCGGCCCTGAAACCCAGGCTGTCACATGTCCGGTCGCTGATTGGCTCGGGCGCCAGCTGGTGCGTGGAGCGCTCGAGCGGCTGACGCTATTCCTGACCGATCCACCAGCCGGCTGGGATGTCGCCGAATGGCCCGGCGCACGTATCGCGGAGGAGGCCGGTCGTGCTGGCTTGCCGGTTGCCATCGTGATGCGATCCGCGGACGTGCACCGGTTGGAAATGTCGCAGAAACTCGATCTGGTGCGGCTTGTCACCCGAGCAAATGCAACCCTGCACCTCGCCGACGAGTTGCCCAAGATCCGGGACGCGGCAATCTTGGCCGAGACCCGCATCGACGGGCAGGAGATCGCGATCTCCACGCCTGACGAAAAAGCGACGCACATTGATCGTTACTGGGGTGAGGTGACCCGGGCGCCCGCTGTTCAAGGCCCTTGCGCGCCAAAGGATGTTACTGCAGCGCTTTCTTTGGAGAAGGTCACTGCCTATGGCGAGGGCAACTCTGTCCAGAAGGACTTGACGACCGAACTGGATGGACCCGTCGCAGAGTTCGGCCGCCGTTTGTGGGTTATAGCTAAGAGCTTGCGGCCCCAAGTCTTCACCCGCACATCTCGGCTTGTAAAGGTCACGTACAATGATCGTTACATGCGGAGCCCCTTCACGGCGCGCCTGTTGTTCGACGCTTGGCGCACGCTTCCCTTGCGCGATGAAGATACGCAACTTGAGATCGTCTCGGAAGCACTTGGTTCGGCCGAACGTCCCGGCTTCCTCCTCTGGCACAACTGGGGGACGGATGCGCTCCGTCACGATGTGCTTTCTGCACTGTTTTCGGGGGCGGAGGTCAGGCTCGGCACAAAGTCCGACTGCGCGCATGCGCGGTTCTTCCGCTTTTCCTTCGACGATGGATCAGAGGTAACACTTTCCCTGGACCAGGGGTTTGGCGCATGGCGCGAAGCCTCGCGGCGTACCTCGCGTTTCGATCACGAGGCGCAACCCGAGGCCCAAGCCCGCACGCTTCGGGAATTGAACTTTGACCTCGCGATGCAGGAAGGTGGCCGTTACCCTTCCCCAATCTGGCTGCGATGGTAAGTGGCGGTCGAGAATAGGAATTTAATAATGTCTCAAAGTTTCTTTGATGCCCCGATACTTAATTCGCCCTACCAAGTCCCGCAACGGAACTGGGAACTGGATGGTGAGGGTCGTCCGACTGACCGCATCATCGAGCGGCGCAGAAAATCAGACTTGATCTCGGCTATGCCGGGCGCGAAAACCAAGGGAAGCAAGCAGGAGAGCCTGACCTTCGACGCGCTTTCCACGGATGACGTGGACTACAACCCGACACCTTACATCAACGAGCTGCGGGACGCCGTCGACACCTGGCGCAACTTGCCTAATCCCTCACAATGGCGTGTATCGCCGATTACCCAACGGTTGCTACAGCACTGGCGGACGATACAGGCGGACGAGTCCGTTCCGATCCGGCCGTTCTTCTGTCAGCTCGAGGCGGTCGAGGTTGCGATCTGGCTGGCCGAGGTGGCCCCGAAGGATGGTAAGCGCGGCAAGCGGTTCCTTGAATGGTTGAAGGCGTCGAACGCAGCGGCAAATCCGGATTTGTTTCGTGTCGCGCTCAAGCTCGCGACGGGAGCGGGCAAGACTACGGTGATGGCGATGCTTATGGCTTGGCAGGTCCTCAATGCAGCGCGGTCGCCGTCTTCCAAGACCTTCGGAAAGGGCTTTCTGATTGTCACTCCAGGGATTACGATCCGCGACCGTTTGCGCGTTTTGAAGCCATCTGAGCCGGACAATTACTACACCAGGCTCAATCTCGTCCCTTCTGACATGATGACTGACATGCAAACGGCGAAGATTGTCATCACCAACTATCACGCATTTAAGCTGCGGGAGAGGGTTGCTTTGGCCAAGGGCACGCGCGCCGCGCTCTCGGGACATGGAGACGGCCCGCAGACGCTGGAAACCGAGGGCCAGATGCTCGCCCGGGTCATGCCAGAGCTGATGTCCTGCGGCCCGATCACAGCCATCAATGACGAAGCCCATCACTGCTACCGCGAGCGTCCGGAGGCAGAACAAGAGAAGCTAACCGGCGACGCCCGGAAAGAAGCGGAAGAAAACCGTGAGGCTGCGCGGCTCTGGATATCAGGGCTCGAGGCGGCCAAGCGCCAATTGGGTGTCCGTACTGTCTACGACCTGTCGGCCACGCCCTTCTTCCTGTCGGGATCCGGCTGGGTCGAAGGGACCCTTTTCCCTTGGGTGGCCAGCGACTTTTCCCTTATGGACGCCATCGAATGTGGAATCGTGAAGTTGCCGCGCGTGCCCGTGGCAGACAACATTCCCGGCCAGCCCGAGCCGCTTTACCGCAACCTGTGGAAAGCGATCGGGAAGAAGATGCCGAAGAAGGCTCGCGGTGAGAAGAAGCCCGATCCGTTGAAGCTGCCGCTGGAACTCCAGACCGCTATCGACGCTCTCTATGGTCACTACGAAAAGACCTACGCGGAATGGGAAAAGGCCAAGGTCGGGATCCCGCCTGTATTCATCGCCGTTTGCAATAACACAACGAATTCCGAGCTCATACGCGACTACATTGCCGGGTTCGAACGCGAAGACGAGAATGGCGTGATCGACACCGTCCAGGGACGCTGTGCGCTGTTCCGCAACTATTCCGATGGTGGCGAAAGACTCGACCGGCCCCGCACTATCCTGATTGACAGCGCTTCTATCGAATCGGGCGGCGGGGTCGACAAGGCTTTCCGCGAGGCCCATGCCGCTGAGCTGGAGGCCTTCCGTCGTGAAAAGGCCGCTCGTGGTGAAAGTGCCGATCTCGTCGAAGACTCGGAAATCCTCCGCGAAGTGATGAACACCGTCGGAAAGAAAGGCAAACTTGGCGAACAGGTGCGCTGTGTTGTTTCGGTCTCTATGTTGACCGAAGGCTGGGATGCCAACAACGTCACCCACATTCTTGGTTTGCGCGCATTCGGCACACGGCTAATTTGCGAACAGGTCGTCGGCCGCGCCTTGCGCCGTCTGTCCTACGACGTGAACGAAGAGGGGCTCTTCACCACCGAATACGCTGACATCATGGGCATCGACGGGCTCAACTTCTCTGACGGCCCACGCGTGGCGCCTCCTACGCCGCCGCGCGAGGTCGTGCAAGTCCGTGCCGTCTCGCCCGAGCGCGACCACCTCGAGATCGTATTCCCGCGGGTCGAGGGTTATCGTACGGATCTGCCCAACGATACGCTCGCCGTCGATTTCTCTAAGGTCGAACCCTATGAGCTGACGCCAGCCAAGGCCGGGGCGACTAAGGTCACCATGCAGGGCATCGTCGGCGAACCGGCTCATATCACGCTTGAGCATCTCGGCCAGATGCGCCCGTCGGAGATCGCTACCAAGATCGCCTCGCATCTCGTGATGCACAAACTACGAGATGCGGGCGAAGCACCCAAGGCACACCTCTTCCCGCGCGCCAAACGTATCGTGCGCCAATGGCTCGAAAGTGACCGTCTGATCCTGACTGGCGGCACGCAGAAGGCACAGCTGACCTATAAGCAGATCGCCGACGAGGTCTGCGACACGATCCTCCACGCGCTCAGCGTGGACCGCGACGGCGATACAGTCATTCGCGCTGTGCTGGAGCCCTACACTCCTACGGGATCGACCATCGACGTGTCTTTCAATACCTCGAAGGCCACGCGTTATCATCCGCGTCCAGACCGGTCGCATATCAATTGGATCGTCACCGACAGCGACTGGGAGGCGAAGCTCGCTCAGGTCATCGAGGAGCATCCGATGACGCGCGCCTACGCCAAGAACCACAATCTTGGTTTCGAGATTCCGTACTTGGTCGAGGGCGAGCCGAAACGCTACCGCCCCGACTTCCTGGTCGCGCTGAACACGCCCGAACCCACCACTTTGATTGTGGAGGTCAAGGGGTTTCGAGACGCCAAGGACCGGCTTAAGGCTGAAACGACACGTCACCAATGGGTGCCGGGCGTCAACGCGCTTGGCCGCTATGGTCGCTGGGCTTACGCCGAGCTTCTTGATCCATACAGCTACGGCGAAGATCTCGACAAGCTGATCGCAGAGACCATTGGAGAACCCGCATGACGGATATCAAATTTGGCCGCCTCGAAGACCTTTCTCTGCGTGAGGCTTGGAAGCATGAGGCTCTTCAGTTTACACCTTGGCTGGCTGATAACATCGTACACCTTTCAGAAGCGATTGGGGTGCAGCTGGAATTAACTGGTACCGAGGTTGCTGTCGAAAGCTTCTTTGCCGATATTTTGGCGCGCGACGAGGAAGACAACGTCGTACTCATCGAAAACCAATTGGAGACGACCGACCACACCCACCTAGGCCAGATCATGACCTACCTTGCGGGCCTCGAAGCTCAGACCGTTATCTGGATCGCGCCGGCATTCCGCGAACCGCACTTGTCCGCCATCCGATGGCTCAACGAACACACGGCTGACGGCTTTTCCTTCTTCGCCGTCAAGGCGCGCGTCGTCAGGATCGGCGACAGTCCTCTGGCCCCGGTCTTCGAGGTTGTCGAGAAGCCCAACGACTGGGAGCGCAGCCTTTTGCGCAGGGCGCGCCAGTCACGCGCCCCATCTGCAGTGGGTGAGAAGCGGCGCGCGTTCTGGCAGGCGTACTTGGACCGCGTTCCCGGTGCGGCTGCGTGGGGCTTGCGCCCTCTGCGCCTGTCCGCGGCCTGGGTTCCCATCGAAGGGCTCGGTGAAGAAGCCTACCTGTCTCTCTGGGTCGGCAGCGACGATTGCGGCGCCTTTTTGCGGGGCGCGCGTGGGTCGGACGGACAGAGCCTGATCGACAAGCTGCAGCCTGACGCCGACAGGCTGGCCGCCACGCTCGGCGCCACGTTCGAGGGATCGAATGGCCACGTCCTGTGGAAACGCGCTAGGATGAGCTACAGCGATCCCGCGCGCTGGCCGGACCTGATCGACTGGATGGAGCACACCCGGAAATCATACGAACAAGCGATCGCAGAGATCGTGACGAGGCGAGCACAATGACCGACAAGAAAACCCAAATCGACCCCATCACTCATGACGATCAACGCGTGAACATCCCCACGCCGGAACTCGCGCCCATGATGGATCCGGACGATGCCAAGCCGATCAAGGTGGCCTATGACCAGCGCAACCCCGATCTCGATCCGCAACTGATCTGGCGCGGCAAGGACATCGACCAGACCGCGATCACCGTCGACGCCCCGCCGATCTATCTCCAGGAGCAGGTTCACCCCAAGGCGATTATCGAGGATCTGAGGGCAGGGGGCCAGCGCAATGGGCAGGGCGGCGGCGCGGATCTCTTCGATCATTTCGGCATCACCGATGACGACCGCGAGGCGGAGATCGAGTTCTACCGCCACCACCGCAAATGGTCGAACCGGATGATCCTGGGCGACGGGCTCCAGGTCATGGCCAGCTTGGCCGAGCGTGAGGGGCTGAAAGGCCAGGTGCAGGCGATCTATATCGACCCGCCCTATGGCATCAAGTTCAACTCCAACTTCCAGTGGTCCACCACCTCGCGCGATGTGAAGGACGGTAAGCTGGAGCATCTGACCCGCGAGCCCGAGCAGGTAAAGGCCTTCCGCGACACTTGGCGCGACGGCATCCATTCCTACCTGCAATACCTCCGCGACCGGCTGGTGGTGGCGCGGGAGTTGCTGACCGAGAGCGGCTCCTGCTTCGTCCAGATCGGAGACGAGAACGTCCACCGGGTGCGGGCGCTAATGGATGAGGTGTTTGGGGAGGAGAATTTTGTCTCGTCCATTGCTTTTAAGAAGACGAGCGGCTTTTCGTCTGCTTTTCTCGACAACATTTATGACCACATAGTCTGGTACGCGAAGAAAAGCGATCGCCTCAAATTTCGTCGGCCATATCAGTTGAAATCACAACATTTGCTGGACACTCAATACAAGGCGCAAGATACCCTGCGTGAAGCATTTGGTCTTGGATCTCCTTCATATCTTTCTGGGGACTTGAGTTCGCAAGGCGCGAGCGAGATGGGGACATATCCATTTCAGTTTGACGGCAAAAACTTTAATCTCCCTCCGAATACTCATTGGAAGGCTTCTCGTGCAGGCATGCCACGCCTTGCCAAAGCTGACCGACTGGATGGCGGAGGCCGCCGAGCTCGGTACAAGCGTTATGCCGATGATTTTCCCGTAGTAACTTTCGGTAATACATGGGAAGACACGATCATTTCCGGGTATGCGGAAGCGAAAACATACGTGGTCCAGACATCACCGAAAGTTGTCGAGCGTTGCCTCCTCATGGCCACAGACCCCGGCGACCTCGTGCTCGATCCCACCTGCGGCTCTGGCACCACGGCTCATGTGGCCGAGCAATGGGGCCGGCGCTGGATCACCATCGACACCTCCCGCGTCGCCCTCGCGCTGGCCCGCGCGCGGATCATGGGGGCGAAATACCCCTGGTATCTGCTCGCCGACAGCGAAGACGGCCAGAAGAAGGAGGCCGAGGTCACGCGGCGAAGCCCCTCTACGACTGAGACCTACAACGACATCCGCCACGGCTTCGTCTATCAGCGCGTGCCCCACATCACGCTGAAAAGCATCGCCAACAACACTGAGATCGACACGATCTGGGAGACAATGCAGCCCGCCGTCGAGGAGGCCCGCGCTGCGCTCAACGCCGCCCTGCAGGGCAATCCCACACCCTTCGAGGTCGAGACCGGCGGACGCAAGGGCGAGAAGATCGATTTCACCACCTCGGGCGAGGTCACCCTGCCCAGCGGAGAGATGGCCCCGGCGAACGGCTTCATGGAGTGGGAGATCCCCCGTGACGCCCCCGACGACTGGCCCGACGCGGCCAAGGCAGCGCTGCAAGACTTCTGGGCGGCGCGCATCGCCCGTCAGAAGGAGATCGACGCCAGCATCGCCGCTAAGGCCGATCACGAATACCTCTACGACAAGCCGTATGAGGACAAGAAGCGCGTCCGCGTCGCCGGCCCCTTCACAGTCGAAAGCCTCTCACCCCACCGCACCCAGGCGGTTAACGAGCATGGCGAGTTGATCGACGAGGTCGACGCCGCAAGCGGCAAGCGCCGGGCAGGGGAGCAGGAAGCCGAGAACTACCGCACCGCAATTCTTGAAAACCTCGCCAAGGCCGGGGTGCAGCAGGCCGGGCGCGAAGACCGCATCGATTTTACCTCGCTCTCTGCCTGGCCCGGCGAATGGCTCGCCGCCGAAGGCCGTTACATGGAGGGCGACCCCGACGCGGGGACCGAGATCGAACGCCGCGCCGGCATCCTCATCGGCCCCGAATACGGCACCCTCCAGCGCGCCGACCTGGTGGCCGCCGCGCGCGAGGCGGCGGATGCCGGGTTCGATCTGGTCATCGCCTGCGCCTTCAACTTCGACGCGCATACGGCCGAGTTCCAGAAGCTGGGCCGCATCACCGTCCTGCAAGCCCGCATGAACGCCGACCTGCACATGGCGGGCGATCTGAAGGCGGGCGGCGGCAACCTGTTCGTGGTCTTCGGCGAGCCCGACATCGAGATCGTCGAGGACGGCGACAAGCTGCGCGTGCGCCTGCTGGGCGTCGATATCTTCCGCCCCGCGACGGGTGAAGTGCAGTCGTCCGACCCCGACGAAATCGCCTGCTGGTTCATCGACACCGATTACGACGAGCAGAGCTTCTTCGTCCGCCATGCCTACTTCCCGGGGGCGGAAATTCCCTACAAGCAGCTCAAGACGACGCTGAAGGCCGAGATCGACGAGGAGGCCTGGGAGAGCCTGAAACGGACGGAGTCCCGCGCTTTCGCGCGGCCAAAGTCGGGACGGATTGCGGTTAAGGTGATCAACCACCTCGGGGATGAGGTGATGAAGGTGATGGGGGTTTGAAAATGGGAAAGTCAGGAAATGGCGGTGGTTATTTGGTATTTCATCCTTTTCTCGATGAATGGAGAAATCAGTTTTCGGAGCATCGGGACAAAGAACCGGTCAAATTGACTGCAAAGCGGCGAGACGCGTTGGAACAGTCAGAGCAGAGACATCGTGAGATTGCTGAAGAAGAACGCCGGTTCGCTCAGAACCGAAAATGGGTAGCCCAGAGTTTGAAGGTCAACGACAATGAATGAGTGGTTCGTTTTTCGCCCCCAATGCGCGCAAGCGTTCGGGCGGCCAACCGATGGCGGCTTTATGGTGCGCGCCGGATCGACAGCCATGGTAAACGGTTCACCTAGGGTGAAACGAGACAGGCCTTTGCGCGACAAGCTGGTGCGTGAGGGCGTCCTAGTTCCTGATGCTCATCCCGACCTCTACCGGTTCACGCGAGACTATGAATTCACCAGTGCGAGCGCCGCAGCGGGTGTTGTGAAGGATGGGAATTCTAGCGGCCCTCAGCAATGGCTCCATCAAGCAACAAAGGCGAGCCAGCAAGACGTGTTGCGCGCAAAGTCATGACCTTCCGCATCGCTGATACCTTCTCGGACGCTCTCACCAAGCTTTCCGGCCAGGAACAGAAGGCGGCCAAGACCGCAGCCTTCGACGCGCAGATGAACCCCGAAAACCCGGGCCTGCAGATTCATCGGGTCGACCGGGCCAAGGACCCACATTTCTGGACCGCGCGGGTGAACCGCGATGTTCGGCTTGTCCTGCATAAGAAAGACGGGGCCACGTTGCTTGCCTGGGTCGGCCACCATGATGACGCCTACCGTTGGGCCGAGCGGCGCCGGATCGACGTGCATCCGAGGACGGGTGCGGCGCAGATCGTCGAGATCCGCGAGACCGTCGAAGACGTGATCATCCAGCGCTACGTTGAAGAGGCGGTGAAAAAGCCCCGGCTCTTTGCTGACGAAGATGACGAGACGCTTCTGTCTTGGGGTGTGCCTGAGGACTGGTTGGAGACGGTACGTGACGCCACCGAGGACACGGTGTTGGACATTGCAAGCCACCTCCCGGCAGAGGCGGGCGAGGCATTGTTGCAGGCAGCAACTGGCGAGCGCCCTGCGCCTGCGCCGCATGCCGAGGATCCTTACGAGCACCCCGACGCCGCCCGTCGCTTCCGCCTCACGACCACGGAAGCCGACCTTGCCGCCGCACTCGAGGCACCCTGGGAGAGATGGGCCGTCTGGCTGCACCCGGCCCAAAGGGAATTCGTGGACCGGGATTTCAATGGCCCGGCCCGGGTGATCGGCTCGGCGGGGACGGGCAAGACGGTTGTCGCCTTGCATCGTGCAGCCCGATTGGCTCGCGAGAACGGCGAGGCGCATGTCCTCCTCACCACGTTCAACTGCCGACTGGCCGAAGGCCTTTCGGCGAAGCTCCCCATGCTGATGCCGGACGCGGCGGTTCGAGACC
>TARA_R100000789_G_scaffold10943_1_pt1 | contig 28907 bp, 28 predicted proteins | sample TARA_R100000789 | Tara Oceans TARA_R100000789 (sample SAMEA2623403) | marine metagenome | biome: marine biome (ENVO:00000447); feature: mesopelagic zone (ENVO:00000213); material: "saline water (ENVO:00002010), including plankton (ENVO:xxxxxxxx)" | depth 450 m
TAAACCGCCGCAACCGCCGCCGCCTCTGTGGGGGTAAAGATACCACCATAGATGCCGCCAAGGATGATCACGATCAGCAACAGACCCCAGAGCGCATCGCCGCCGGACTCGGCCACTTCACCCCAGCCTTTCCATTCGCCCTTTGGCAGGCTGCGGACACGGGCGATGATGTAGATCGTCGCCATCAGCATGGTGCCCGCCATCAGCCCCGGAATGACCCCGGCCATGAACATCCGGCCAACCGATACATCGGTGGCCGAGGCATAGACCACCATCACGATGGACGGCGGAATCAGGATGCCCAGTGTGCCCGCGTTGGCGATGACACCGGCGGCGAAGTCCTTGGAGTACCCCACCTGCCGCATCCCGGCGATCACGATGGAGCCAATGGCAACCACAGTTGCGGGCGACGACCCAGACAGCGCGGCGAACAACATGCAGGCAAAGACGCCCGCAATGGCAAGGCCCCCCGGCAGGTGCCCGACACAGGCGATGGAAAAGCGGATGATCCGCTGCGCCACGCCGCCCGTCGACATAAACGATGAGGCCAAGACAAAGAACGGGATCGCCAGCAGCGTATAGTGCCCCGCCATCGCCTGAAAGAAGGTCTGTGCGATCGAGGCCAACGAGGTGTCGCTGAGCACCAACAAAAAGACGATCGAGGAAAACCCGAGCGAGACAGCAATCGGCACGCCGATCAGCATCAGGCCGATCACCATGGCGAAGAGAATGACAACATCCATGGGATCAGTCCTTGTTCAGATGCGCGACGTCTTCGACCGCGTCTTCGGCTTCGTGGCTGACGATCAGGCTGTCTTCATGGCCGCGCCAGACGCGCACCGTCGCCTGAACGAACCGCAGCAACAGCAAGGCCGCGCCAAAAGGCAGGATGAAATAGGGAATAAAGCGCGGGATTTTTTCATAGGCTTCGCCTTCATTGACCCACGGCTCGATGAACCGCAGCCACTCTGGCATCCGAATGTCGACGACCTCGTACCAGCTGCGATAGGAGGTGCGCTTCATTTCCTCAAATCCCGTCGGAAACCAGCGCCCCGTCGTCTGTGGCAGGTTGATAAAGTTCGCCCAGTAGTCCCACGCGCCCTTAAGCAGCAGGAAAGCATATGCAATGCAGACGGCCGCCGCGATCAGGGTCAGCGTCTTGCGGACGGGCGCAGACACGAGATTCAGAACCGCATCGACCCCCAGATTGGCGGTCTTCTTGACTGCATAGCTGACCCCGAACAGCACCAGCCAGGCAAACAGGAAAGACGTCGCCTCCAGCCCCCAGATCAGACCACCGGGCAGATCGATACCCAACGAGTCCTCGATCCAGCGCCCGAACCTGCTGTTCACGCCATAGCGCAGGACCACGTTGATGAAGGTGATGATCGTCATGGCACCCAGAATGAGCGCTATCACCGTCTCTTCCAGTTCATCGATGAAACGCCCGAACATCCCGTTCGGTGGATTGTGAGCTGACATGGTCCCCCCTCGTCGTCCCGTTTGCGGATACAAAAAACCCGGCCCCTATCCGTTCACAGGGGCCGGGTCACAGGCATTCCGGCCTGTTACATGCTTTCGTTGATCGCCTGTGCCGCGTCGATGTTGTCCTGACCCACATCCTGGACGAACTGCTCCCAGACCGGCTTCATCGCGTCGACCCAGGCCTGACGCTGTTCGGCATTCAGTTCGCGGACCACGCCACCTGCGGCGATGATCGCCTCTTTGGCTTCTTGGTTGACCTTGAAGGACTCAGAGTTGCGCGCTTCTGTCACCTCGGCGATGATGGTCGACAGTTGATCGCGGACGTCCGCGTCCAGACCTTCCCACCAGTCCACATTGGTCACGACCAGATAGTCGATCACACCGTGGTTGGTTTCGGTGATGCCGTCCTGAACCTCAAAGAACTTCTGGCCATAGATGTTGGACCATGTGTTTTCCTGACCGTCCACAACGCCGGTTTGCAGCGCGCCGTAGACTTCGGAAAAGGCCATCGGCTGCGGGCTTGCACCCAAGGCTTCCATGTTGGCCTTCAGCACGTCCGAAGGCTGAACCCGGAACTTCAGGCCCTTGGCATCGGCGGGCGACAGCAGCGGCTTGTTGGCCGAAATCTGCGTCACACCGTTGTGCCAAAAGGCCAGCCCCAGCAGACCGCGACGAACCATCGATTCCTTCATCGCCTGACCAGTGTCAGAGTTCTGGAACGCGTCGACTGCGTCGATGTTCTTGAACATGAAGGGCAGGTCAAAAATGCGGAACTGTTTGGTGAACTGTTCGAACTTCGACAGCGACGGCGCGGCCAACTGGACATCGCCCTGCAACATCGCCTCAAGCACCTGATCATCGTTGTACAGGGTCGAGTTCGGGAACACTTCCATGCAGGCCTTGCCGTCCATCTCGGCATTGACGCGTTCCATCAACAGGGTCGCGGCGATGCCTTTGGGGTGACGGTCGGTGTTGGTGACATGGCTGAACTTGATGACAAGCTCACCTTCGTCACAGGCGGCCTGTGCGGTGGTGGCAGCGCCAGACATCAATGCGGCAGCCGCCACGGCGGTCATCAGAAACTTTTTCATGAGTATCCTCCCAGATACATGTTGGACGTGTTGCGGCACCCCTCCTCGGGCACCGAATGCCCGTATCAAAGCCGTTAGGCGCGAATCATAGCAAGTGTGAGTCGTGAAGTCGGGACGACTTCGGTTTTTAGTATTTTATTACAGAGCGTTGCTGGTCGAACGGTTCCGACATCCAGTGTCGGGAACCTGCGGCAGTGTGATTCTCCGCACAGGTTTCTCGGCTCTCAGTGCGGAAATCCGCACAATTTCCGTCCGGGTGCCGAATCTCCCCATGTCGTAGGCAGACTTTGGCATGATCGGCCCACCTGACCGATTCGACCGGATTTGACGATCTATTGACCCTTGCGGAAAGATCGACACGCCTGCCTGACGGCGCGATCTGCGCACAATCAGATGACACACGACGGGGCGGTTTCAGCCGCGATAGGTTTCGGGCTTCAGCCCGTATTTGGCCAGCTTGTCGTAAAAGGTCTTGCGCGGCAACTTCAGCGCCGCTGCCGCCAGACGCGCTTGTCCATCGGCCTTGCGCAACGCCTCGATCAACAGAGATTTTTCCACCTGCGCCAGCCGTTCGTTCAGCCCCAGGTTATTGTCGGACACCGCCACGTCACCCAACCCCAGCACAAACCGCATGGCCGCGCTCATCAATGCGCGCGCGTTGCCCGGCCAGTCTTGTGCCAAGATCCCAGCAATCACTTCTTCGGTCACTTCCGGTGGGATCAGCCCCGCTTGCTCGGCGGCCTGAGCGACATAGTGTCGGAACAGCACCGGAATATCCTCCGGGCGTTCTGCCAATGTCGGGATGCGGACATGGCAGACCTCCAGCCGATAGTAGAGGTCGCTTGACATGTCGCCGCCTTCGGCTGCGGCGGCAAGGTCCAGTGAACTGCCACCGATCAGCACCGCACCGCCAAGTTCCATCAGGTCAATCAGCGCCAGTTGGGTGTCCTGACTGAGGCTACCAATGCCGTCCAGAAACAGGGTTCCGCCGGCGCAACGGTGCCAAAGCGTCTGCAACTCATCCCGGTCCAGACCAGCGGCGGCGCGTTTCTCGAACGGGCCTTTGGCGCGAGGCGAAGACAGGTGGATGACCTCTGCAACCTTGGAAATCCCCGACCCCGGCGGCCCCGTGACCAATGCCTCTGTCCCGGCCCGCGCCGCCATCCGGACCCGGGCGCGCAACCGTTCTGCCAGCGGCGAGACACCAAAGATCAGCCGCGCCGCCGGGTCGCCGGTTTCCAGCTCTTGTTTCAGGCGGCGGTTTTCCAGCACCAGCGACCGGGTCCTCAACGCCCGCTCCACCACAGCGGTGAAGTCCGCGGGGCTGCATGGCTTTTCCAGAAAATCAAAAGCCCCTTGCGACACCGCGCGCACGGCCATGGGAATATCCCCTTCGCCGGTCAGCAGGATCACCGGCAGGTCGGGATCCTGTCCGCGCGCATATTCCAGCAAGTGAAAGCCGTCGCGCCCCGGCATTCGGATATCAGAGACAATGATCCCGTCGAACGCAGGGCCGATGTGATCCTTGGCCTCGACAAATGAGCCCGCCGTCAGCGCGTCGAAATCTGCCAGTTCCAGCGTCTGCCCCAGTGCCTCACGCACCGCCGCGTCGTCATCCACCAGCAGAACCCGTGTTACCGCCATAGTTGCCTCATATCGATCAGGCGTCCGGGCAACGGGTCGGGACGAAGGGCATTGTTCATCATGCCGCCATTTCTTCTTGCCAATAGTCCAACTCCACCGAAAACAGCGCGCCCTTGTCCGTATTGGTGCCGCGAATGCGCCCACCAAAACTCTCGATCAATCCGTAAGAAATCGACAGACCCAGCCCCATCCCCTCGCCCACCTGTTTGGTGGAATAAAACGGCTCAAACACTTTGTCGGGGTCGGCGATGCCCGGTCCGCTGTCCTGCACGCGCACCTCCAGCCGGTCGCCCAGAACCAGAGAAATCCAGATCGCCTTGTCCGCCTGCCCGGCCATCGCGTCGGCAGCATTATTGATCAGATTGACAAAGACCTGCCCCAATCGCACCTCTCCACCGTTGACCCAAACCGGACCCGTCCAGTCCGAGGGTTGCCACGCCAGAACCACGCCATCGTCTTGCAACCGCGCCTCTGTCAGTTCCACAGCCGATGTCAAAACGGCCACCACGTCGACCTTGCCCATCGGTTCGGCCTCATTGCGGGCGAACGCGCGCAGGTTCTTGATGATCCGCGCCGCCCGCGCCGCCAGCCCCGCGATCCGGTCAAGGTTGGCGCGCGCCTTATCCGGGCGTCCCTTGTCCAGAAAGGCCGCACCATTCTCGGCGAACTGTCCGATCGCCATAAGCGGCTGGTTCAATTCATGACTGATTCCCGCCGACATCTGGCCAAGAGCGCTGAGCTTACCCGCCTCGACCAGCTCCGCCTGCGCGCGGCGCAACGCCGCCTCGGCCTCTTCGCGTTCGGCCACTTCGCGGCGCAGCGCGCCGTTGGCCTGTTCCAGATCCTGCGTGCGCGCCCGAACCCGCCCCTCTAGCCGCGCGTTGGCGATGCTGAGGGTGCGCCGCCGCTCTGTCGCCAGAAACAGCAACGAGCCAAAGAACAGGCATAGTACTGTCACGGCCATGGTCTGGAGCCACGCCAGCCGACGCGCCGGGGCGACATCCATCAACGCCTCTCCGGTCAGGCCGATGACCGGCAATTCCTGTGTCAGATGTAGGGCGCGACGCGGCACATAGGCGCTAAGCGCCACCTCCCAGATTTCGAACCCGGCCACATATCGCACCGCCAGCGGCGCCAATTTGCCGCCCGGTCCGATCAGCGCGTCTGGCGTGCGTTGCCAAAACAGCAGTTCCGACCGGTTGGTGACAAAAACCTGATTGAGTTCATCGGTAAAAAACACCGCCGGTCGTGAGCCGCTCCATTCCCGTTCCAGCGCCTCGATGTCCACCGCCAGCACCAGTACCCCCTGAACCCGGCCATTGGCCCCAAAATGCGGCGCGGCATAGATATAAGACCGCCTGCCAAGGCGTGGACCGATGCCATGGTCGGCCCCCAGCGCCCCGTTTGCAGCGCGCAGGAACCATGGTTGGGCCATCAGGTCATCGGGCATCTCACCGTGGGCCGCCGCCAGCACCCGGCCCTCGCGGTCGGCATAGAGCGCAGTCAGGGCACCGGACCTGTCGGCATTGCGCAGCAACAGCGCCTCGGCCTCGGCCCGCGATCCGCCGCGATGCAGAGCGCTCAGAACCGGGTGGTCCACCAGCGTCACCGCCAGCGACCGATACCGTTGCAGCCCCGTCATCAGCCGGTCTGCCGCCAATGCAAGGTCCGACTGTCCGCGCGCGTGCACCTGACGCAGGGCCTCGGCGTAGCTGGTCGCCCAAACCACCCAGCCCAGCACAGCGACAGCGGCCAGAAAGCAGCCGACGATCAGGATCCGTGTTGACGCTCTGTCCTTCATGGAAACCAGTCATAGCGCCCCCTTGCCATGGCGGACAAGACGCGCCAAGCATCTCCCCATGATGGCATTTTCCCAAGACCCGACCGCACCGCAGTTCGTCCAGAACCCCTATCCGTTCTACGAGACGATGCGCGCGGGTGGCGACCTGGCTTATTGGCAAGAGTACGCAATGCCTTGCGCGGTGTCGCACCGGGCGGTCAGTGCGCTGCTGCGCGACCGCCGCTTTGGCCGCGAGATCCCGCCTGAGATGGCGCCGGACATCGCACCGCATCTGGTCCCGTTCTACGCGGTCGAGGCGCATTCCATGCTGGAACTGGAACCGCCGCGCCACACCCGACTGCGCGGGCTGGTGCTGCGCGCCTTCACCTCGCGCCGGATCAAGGAACTGGCGCCCGAGATCGCGCAACTGTCGCACGACCTGATCGACCGCTTTCCGGACGGGCCCGTCGACCTGCTGCCCGCCTTTTGCGCGCCGCTGCCGGTGATTGTCATCTGCCGCCTGCTGGGCGTGCCAGAGGCCCACGCCGATCAACTGCTGGCATGGTCCAACGCCATGGTCTCTATCTATCAGGCCCGCCGCGACCGGACCATCGAAGAGGCCGCAGCACAGGCCGCGAAAGAGTTCTCTGCCTTTCTGGCCGACTACATCGCAACACGCCGCACGACCCCCGCCGACGACCTGATCACCCATCTGATCGCAGCCGAAGAAGCGGGTGAGAAACTTTCGACGGAGGAGCTAATCACCACCTGCATCCTGCTGCTGAACGCCGGCCATGAGGCGACGGTGCACACCATGGGCAACGGCATCAAAGCCCTGCTTGAGACCGGGACGTCAATCACCCCCGACAATGCAGAGCCGGTGGTCGAGGAAATCTTGCGCTTTGACCCGCCGCTGCACATGTTCACGCGCTATGCCTATGAAACGGTAGAGGTTTTCGGCCACACCTTTCAGCGCGGCGATCAAGTGGCGTTGATGCTGGCCGCCGCCAACCGTGACCCTGTGGTCTGGACTGAACCCGCCCGGTTCGACCCCACGCGCCCCATCAGTGCCAACACCAGTTTCGGCGCGGGACTACATTTCTGCGTCGGCGCGCCGCTGGCCCGGCTGGAACTGCAAATCGCCCTGCCGATCCTGTTCGAACGCCGGCCAGACATGCGCCTGGCCACGCCGCCGCGCTTCGCCAACCTCTATCACTTCCACGGTCTCCAAAGCCTCGAGGTCAGCACCGCCTAGCCCCGATCAAAGGGGCAAAGCCGTCGTCGCCTTGATCTCTTCCATCGACAACAGTGCGGTGACGTTGTGCACCTTCACCTCTGAAATCAGCGCCTGGTAAAAGGCATCATAGGCGCGCGCGTTTCTCACCCGCACCTTCAGGATATAGTCGATGTCGCCCGCCAGACGGTGCGCTTCTTGCACTTCTGGCCGTTCCCTCAAAGCCTTGAGGAATTTTGCCTGCCACTCTGCCTCATGCTCAGACGTGCGGATCAGGACAAAGAAGCACGCCTCAAACCCCAGCTTTTCGGCATCCAGAACCACGGTCTGCTGACTCAGCACGCCGCCCTCACGCAGTTTGCGAATCCGGTTCCAGACCGGGGTCTTGGAGGACCCCACCTTCTTGGCGATCTCGTCCAAGGATTGCCCGGCATCGCGCTGCAGTTCCGCAAGGATTTTCCGGTCGGTGGCGTCGATCTTCACGGCTGTTCTCTCCTGTGGCTCATCATGGGACAAACGCCCCGCACACCGCGGAAACTAGAACATATTTCCTTAGTTCGCCAGACCCATAGCCAAATGCCGGGACAATTTCCTATATATAAGCGCAGAAGCAAGGAGATCTTTCGTGCAGCACTTTCCGATCTTCCTCGATCTCGCCGGGCGGCGGGTGGTTGTGTCCGGTGGCGGCGCGGCGGCGTTGGCCAAACTGCGCCTGCTGCTCAAGACTCAGGCGGCAATCTTTGTCTTTGCAACCGAGGCGGACCACCAGATCCTGACCTGGGCCGCCGAAGGCGCGCTGACTCTGGTGCCGCGGGCACTGGAACCGGGCGACGCACAGTGCGCCGCGCTGTTCTATGCCGCCAATGAGGATGACGCCGAAGACGACCGCACAGCCGCGCTGGCCCGCGCCGACGGCGCACTGGTCAATATCGTTGACAACCTCGAAGACAGCCAGTTCATCACCCCCGCCATCGTCGACCGCGACCCTGTGACCATTGCCATCGGCACAGAGGGTGCAGCCCCCGTGCTAGCGCGCGCCATCAAGGCCGACCTTGAGGAACGCCTGCCCGCAACTCTGGGCACCCTAGCCCGCATCGGCAAGGGGTTCCGCAAGATGGCCGAGGCGCTGCCCTTTGGCCGTGCGCGCCGTGATTTCTGGCAGGACTATTACTTCAACGCAGGCCCCCGCGCGATCACCCAAGGCACAGAGGCCGTCGATCAGGCGCTCGACGATCTGCTGGCCCGCCACCTGACGCGCCCTGAACGGCCCGGCCATATCTCCTTTGTCGGGGCTGGTCCCGGCGATCCGGACCTGCTGACGCTCAAGGCGCGCAAGGCGCTGGACGCCGCCGACGTGGTGATCCACGACCGCCTTGTGCCACAGCCGATCCTTGAACTGGCCCGCCGCGAGGCGACCATGATCGACGTTGGTAAGACCGGCTTTGGCCCCTCCGCCAAGCAGGAGGACATTAACGCGCTTGTCGTCCAACACGGGTTGGAAGGTGCGCAAGTGGTTCGCCTCAAAGGCGGCGATTGCACCGTCTTTGGCCGCCTCGACGAAGAGGTCGAGGCCGTGCTGGAGGCGGGCCTTTCCTATGACGTGGTGCCCGGTATCACCGCCGCTTCTGCCGCCGTTGCCAGCATTGGCCAGTCGTTGACCAAGCGTGGCCGCAACGCCAGCGCCCGCATCCTCACCGGCCACGATATGCAGGGCTTTGCCGATCACGACTGGCGCAGCCTTGCACGCCCCGGTGAAGTCGCCGCGATCTACATGGCCAAACGCGCAGCACATTTCCTGCAAGGCCGCCTGCTGATGCACGGTGCCGCCCCCGACACGCCCGTCACCGTGGTCGAAAACGCCTCACGCCCCGACCAGCGGGTGTTGGGCACTACGCTCGACCGCCTATCCAACGATCTGGGTGAGGCCGATCTCAACGGCCCTGCCCTCATGCTTTTCGGCCTCGCCCCCCGCGATGGCCTGCCCGCGACAACATTCGATCAGGAGGCTTTCCCATGGCCCGTAGCTTCACTCCCAAAGTCGTCACCGCAAATGCCCTCCTCGCTGGCGACGTCGTCTATCTGACCGAGGATGATCGGTGGAGCCCCGACCTGCGCGAGGCGGAACTGATGACCGATGAGGCCCACGCCCAATTGCGCCTTGTCGAGGCCAGCGCCCGGCACGCCGAGGTGGTCGGCGTCTACCTCGCCGATATGAAAGCCGGTGCCGACGGGCCTGAACCCACGCATTTCCGCGAGGCGTTCCGCCGCAAAGGCCCGTCCAACTATGCGCACGGCAAACAGGCCGAGCTCTGATCCCTTTCCGACCCCACGCGCGTCCGCCGCGCCAAGGAGACGACCATGTATAGCTATACCGACTTCGACGCCGCCTTTGTGGCAGAGCGCAACCACCAGTTCCGCGCGCAGGTGGAACGCCGCATCGACGGTTCTTTGACCGAGGATGAGTTCAAACCACTGCGCCTGATGAATGGTCTTTACCTGCAACTGCACGCCTACATGCTGCGCGTCGCCATCCCCTATGGCACGCTCAACAGCGGACAGATGCGCCAGTTGGCCTATATCGCGGAACGCTGGGACAAGGGGTATGGCCACTTCACCACGCGCCAGAATATCCAGTACAACTGGCCCGAACTGGGCGACGTGCCGGATATGCTGGACGCGCTGGCAGAGGTGCAGATGCACGCCATCCAGACCTCTGGCAACACCATCCGCAACGTGACCGCCGACCACTTTGCCGGGGCCGCAGCGGATGAGATCGCCGATCCGCGCCCAGTGTCGGAACTGCTGCGCCAATGGTCGACCGACCACCCGGAATTCCAGTTCCTGCCGCGCAAGTTCAAGATTGCCGTGACCGGATCGCCGAATGACCGCGCTGTGACTGCCGCGCATGACATCGGCATTCGCATCGTCGAACGTGACGGTGAGATCGGCTATCAGGTGCTGGTCGGTGGCGGTCTTGGCCGCACACCGATGATCGGCAAGGTGCTGGCAGATTTTGTGCCGCAGGCCGACCTGTTGCCCTTTGTCGAGGCGACCGTGTCCGTTTGGAACCTGCTGGGCCGTCGCGACAACAAGTACAAGGCGCGCATCAAGATCACCGTGCATGAACACGGCATCGATGAAATCCGCCGTCTGGTCGAAGATCGCTTTGCCGAGACCAAGGCCGCCTTCAATGGTGCCGATTTGGCCCTTTATGATGCCATAAAGGCCCAGTTTGCCGCGCCATCGTTCGCTAAACGCCCTGATTCGGCCTTTGAGCGCACTTACAACTCTGACCCCGTCTTTCGGTCGTGGGCCGATACCAACCTGGCCGAGCACCGCGCCGCGGGCCATGTCATCGTCCAAATCAGCCTCAAGGCGCACGGCGAAACGCCGGGCGACGCCAGTGCCGAACAGATGCGTGTGATGGCCGACATCGCGCAGGACTTTGGCTATGATGAACTGCGCATCAGCCATGAGCAGAACGTCATCCTGCCACACGTCCACCGCGACGACCTGCCCGAAATCCACGCCCGGCTGAAGGCGCACGGATTGGCGACGGCAAACATCGGCAAGATCAGCGACATCATCGCCTGCCCCGGCATGGACTATTGCGCGCTGGCCACTGCCCGCTCGATCCCGATCGCGCAGGAAATCGCCACCCGCTTTGACGACCTGAAGAATGAGCACGAAATCGGCGATCTCAAGATCAAGATCTCTGGCTGCATCAACGCCTGCGGCCACCACCACGTCGGCCATATCGGCATTCTGGGTCTGGATCGTGCGGGCGTCGAAAACTACCAGATCACGCTGGGCGGCGATCATACCGAAACCGCGGCCCTTGGCCAGCGCACCGGCCCCGGCTTTCCGGCCGAGGAAATCGTGCCAGCCATCGAGCGTATCGTCGACGCCTACCTGACCCACCGCGAGGCCCCAGAAGAGACCTTTCTTCAGGCGTTCAGGCGCCTTGGTATGGACCCATTCAAGGAGGCGCTCTACGGTCCGCAGGAGCGTAAGGCCAATGCCGCGTGATCTGAACCATTCAGAACTGCGAAACCGCGTCGACAGCCTGAACGCACGCTATCGCCATCACAGCGCAACCTCGGTGCTAGAGGGGGCGTTGCGTGACCCGGACGCGGGTGAACTGGCGATGGTGTCCTCGTTCGGGGCGGAATCGGTGGCGCTGTTGCACCTCGTGGCGATGGTCGACCGCAAGACGCCCGTGTTGTTCATCGACACCCGCCTGCTGTTTGCGGAAACGCTGACCTACCAGCAGGAGGTGGCGGAACGGCTGCGGCTGGAGAACCTGCGCATCATCAAGGCCGACCGTGCAGATCTGGACAAACGCGACCCCTACGGCGCGCTGCGCCTGTCGGACACTGACGCGTGCTGCGCGCTGCGCAAGACCGAACCACTAAATGCGGCGCTGGGCGGCTATGACGGCTGGATCACCGGGCGCAAACGCTATCAGTCCGGCACCCGCGCGGCACTCAATTTCTTTGAGGTCGAGGAAGACACCGGCCGGATCAAACTGAATCCGCTGGCCCATTGGACCCCAGAGGACGTGCGCGCCTACATGGAAGAAAACCGCCTGCCCCGGCATCCGCTGGTGGCGCAGGGGTATCCGTCCATCGGGTGCCAACCCTGCACCTCCAAGGTAGCACCCGGCGAAGATCCAAGATCGGGCCGCTGGCGCGGGCAGGACAAGGAAGAATGCGGCATTCATTTCGTGAATGGCCGGGCCGTCAGAGGCGGCACCAAACAAGGAGAACAGGCATGAGCGTTATCGTGCGCGACACCGGCTTCCACGCCGAGGACTGGACCGAAGGTTTTGACGCGCCCATCGCGCTGGACCTGCCGTCCGACACCGACCCGGCCACGCTGGAGTTCAATCAGACCACCCGGATGATCCGCATCGATTTTCCCAGTTTTGCGGACGGGCGCGGGTTCACTCTGGCGCGGCTGTTGCGGCTGCGCGGCTACAAGGGCCAGTTGCGCGCGCGCGGCCATGTGATCGCCGATCAATACGCCATGGCGCGCCGCGCCGGTTTTGACGAGGTCGAGATCGACGAGGCACTGGCACAACGCCAGCCGCAGGATCAGTGGATCTTTCGCGCCGATTGGCAGGCACATGACTATCAGGCCCGCATGCGCGGCACCGCCTGACCCCTTTTACGCGCCCGATAATGCAAGCAGCGCCAAACCGGGTGCTGTCTCCGCCCGCGCCCAAGGGCCGCGTTTCACCTGACACAGATCAAAGCTAGAGAAGAGGTGTCGGTTAAACCAACCGGCAAAGGACCCTATGACAGAGATGACGCCCGTGACCGAAGCCACTGCCGCCGAAACCCCAGCCCCTCGCAAACTTGCCGTTCCGGATACCCAGACCGTGACGCAGGTCAAACATTACACCGACCGGCTGTTTTCCTTCCGCTGCACCCGGCCTGCGTCCTTGCGCTTTCGCTCGGGCGAGTTTGTGATGATTGGCCTGATGGGCGATCCCGACCCCAAGACCGGCAAGCAAAAACCGCTGCTGCGCGCCTATTCCATCGCCTCGCCGTCTTGGGATGAGGAGCTGGAGTTCTACTCGATCAAGGTGCAGGACGGCCCTCTGACCTCAAAACTGCAGCACATCTCCGTCGGCGATCAGGTCATCCTACGCCCCAAGCCTGTCGGCACGCTGGTGCATGACGCGCTGCTGCCCGGCAAACGGCTGTGGCTGTTCGCCACCGGCACCGGTTTTGCCCCCTTCTCCTCGCTGCTGCGCGAACCGCAGACCTATGAGGATTACGATGAGATCATCATCACCCACACCTGCCGCGAGGTCGGCGAGCTGACCTATGGCCGTGACATCATCGAATCTCTGAAGACCGATGAACTGCTGTCTGAGGTGATCGGTGACGGGTTCTGGAACAAGATCAAATATTACCCGACCACCACCCGCGAAGAGAGCCCCAAGATGGGCCGCATCACCGACCTGATGCGCTCTGGTGAGGCATTCTCGGATCTGGGCGTGCCGGTCCTGACACCCGAAACGGATCGCGCCATGATCTGCGGCAACCTCGCCTTCAATCTGGAATTGAAAGAGATGCTCGAAGGCTATGGCCTTGTCGAAGGGGCCAATTCCGATCCCCAGCATTATGTCGTCGAAAAAGCCTTCCTCGACTGAGCGACCCCATCCATATGCGCGCTGTCGATGCGGCATGAAAAAGCCCCCGCCGGATCGGCGGGGGCTTTCTTTTTCGGTCAGAAGATCGGGGCTTAGAGGCCCAGTGTCTCTTTCAGGCTGTCCAGAATACCCTGCAATGCGTCCGGGTTGTTCTTGGCCTGCTCCAGCAACGCCTTGGCGCCGGTCTTGGCAATCGTGTTCAATTCGGAATCGTCGATGTACTCGGCGACCTTGTCGTAGTCGAAGCCTTCAACCGTCAACAGTTCTTCGATCTTCGGCTCGGCGGCATCCGCAGGCGCAGCGGCGGGCTCAGCCGTTTCCACCGGCTCTGCCGCAGGCTCGGCTGTCTCGACAGGCTCTGCCGCAGGCTCCACAGCCTCAACAGGGTCCGCCGCAGGTTCAGCTGTCTCAACAGGCTCGACCACGGGGTCCGCCACCTCGGCGGGCTCCAGAACCGGCTCTGCGGTTTCGACGGGTTCAACCACCGGGTCTACCGCATCGGCAACATCGGCAGCCGGATCCGCGGTCAATGCGGTGTCCACCGCGTCCGTCGCGTCTTTTGCGGCATCCACGGTGCCATCCATGGCATCCTTGGCGGTGTCCACAGTCGCATCGACCGCATCCTTGGCCGTATCCACCGTGGCATCGACAACGTCAGACAGCGCATCGCCCAGCTTGGCCTGCCCCTCGGCCACATCCTTGGCAGCATCCGCCAGCGCGGTTTCTGCCGCGTCGACAGTTGCGTCTGCGGCGTCCTTGGCCGCATCAACCGTAGCGTCGACTGCGTCTTTGGCGGCGTCCACTGCGATTTCACCGGCGTCTTTGGCCGCATCGACCGTGGCATCGACCGCGTCCTTGGCCACATCGGTCGTGGTTTCAGCAGCGTCCTTGACCGCGTCCTTGGCCTTGTCCACGGTTTCGCTTGCGACCGGGGCCGCCTCTTCGGGCGTTTGGCCCGTATACCACAAATAACCGCCCACTGCGGCCGCGGCCGCCACGATCACGAGGATCAGGTTTCGCATGGGAACCTCCATCGCATTTCGCCCCATGCGAACGTGCGCGGGGCCTCCTGCAGTCGGTTTGCGCCCGCCAAACGGTGATCGCAAGGGGGAAACACTTGAATGAGCACGCACAAGCACAGATTTGCCGCTTGAAAGCCAATGAAGGCAAGTTTACCTTGCCGACTTGAAAAAACCGCAAATGGAGCATTCCAATAGCCCGCAGACCGCACAACGCGCCGCCAACGCGCGACACAGGCCCCCGCGTCAATGATCGCATTCGGGCCCCTGAAATCCGTCTGATCGGCGCCGAAGGCGAAAACGTCGGCGTTGTCACACCCGCACGCGCGATGGAGATGGCCGAACAGGCCGGACTCGATCTTGTGGAGATTTCTCCAAACGCCGCGCCGCCGGTCTGCAAGATCATGGACTTCGGCAAGTTCAAGTATGAAACCCAGAAACGCGAGGCCGAAGCGCGCAAGAAACAGAAGATCATCGAAGTCAAGGAAGTGAAATTCCGTCCCAATACGGATATCCATGACTACGGGGTCAAGATGCGCAACGTCTTCAAATTTCTCGAGAATGGCGACAAGGTGAAGATCACCCTGCGGTTCCGTGGCCGCGAGATGGCTCACCAGAATCTGGGCCGTGAGTTGCTGGAACGCGTCGCCGAGGACGTCAAGGAAATTGGCAAGGTCGAGAACATGCCAAGAATGGAAGGTCGCCAGATGGTCATGATGATTGGCCCCTCGGCCAAGTGACCTTGTCTGCGATCCTTGCAGTGATTCAGTCCAAGCCCGCCGGTTCAGGCGGGCTTTTTCTTTTCCGAACAGCTTGGGATGGCCCCCTTCGATGACTTGGGATCAGCGTTACGCGACAGACACCTATGTCTTTGGCACCGCACCTTCAGGTTTTCTGACCGCCCATGCCGGCCTGATTCCACATTGCGCGCGCACGCTGTGTGTCGCAGACGGCGAAGGACGCAACAGCGTCTGGCTGGCGCAGCAAGGCTGCGATGTGACGGCCTTTGATCTGTCGCCCAATGCCATCGCCAAGGCCGCAAAACTGGCCAGGGACGCGGACGTCGCACCAGATTTCAAGGTCTCGACCATCAAGGATTGGCCGTGGGACGCGGCCCCCTATGACCTCGTCGTTGCTGTCTTTATTCAGTTTCTCAACCCGGCAGAGCGCGCAACCGTCTTTGACGGCCTACTCCGTGCCGTGGCCCCCGGCGGACGGCTGATGTTGCACGGCTATACGCCAAAGCAGGTGGACTATGGCACCGGCGGTCCGGGCAACCCGGATTTTATGTATACCGAAACGCTGTTGCGTGATGCGTTCCCGGATCTGACCATTCTGCGGCTCGACAGCTACGAAAAGGATCTGGACGAGGGCGCAGGCCACAGCGGCCGCTCTGCCCTGATCGACCTGATCGCCGACGCGCCCGCCTGATCCGGTCTATGCCTCGCGAAGGCGTCCGCGCGCCGGAATTTCCTTGAGCAGGCCGCCCACGCCCATACCCGCGATGTCCTGCGACGTGACCGGCACGCCGCACAGCAGCCGTTCCAGCACAAAATCGGCCCCGTTCAAGGCAGGCGCACGCGCGCACCCCGGCAGACCGATCACGGGACGGCCCTGAAGCGTGCCGAAAAACAACAGGTTGCCCGGATCGACCGGCATCCCGAAATGGGTCACGCTGCCACCCGCCTGCCGCACGGCTTCGGGCGCGACATCAAACAGATCAGAGGTGGCAGAGCCGGTCAGGATCAACACGATATCCGCCTGCGTTTCGCCGATGGCCTTGGCCAGCGGCTCTGCCCGGTGCGGCACCACCTGTTGCGGGCCAAGGGTGACGCCCAGCCGGTCCAGCCGGTCCCGCGTCACCGCCTGCCCCTTGTCGCCGTTGTCCTTGCCGTCCACCGTGGTCTGGATCAGTTGCGCGGTCCGGCAAACCACAGGCCGCAGCCGCAGCGCCGATTGCGCCGCAAGACAGGCCGCCTCCAGCGCCGCCTCTGGCACCGCATAAGAGATAATCTTGACCGTCGCCACCATGCTGCCCGCGGCCACCCGCTGCCATTCGCGCACGGTCGCCACGGTGATCATCGGATGCAGCGCGTTCAGCGCGTGGATACGGTCTGCCAAAACTTCGATCACGCCGGGGGCCTCGGCGTGCAGGTTCACCCGCCCCGTGGCGGCCTTGCCAATCCGCAGGCCCGCCCGTTCTGGATCGGGCACAAGCGCCTGCGCCAACCGTGCGGCGGCAACATCCTCGCCCAGATCACCCGCCTCCAGCCGGGCGGCGATCACCTCGCTCAGCCCGGCACCGCGCAGGGTCTCCACATCCTCAGCGCTCAGAACGCGCCCCTTGCGCAGCCGCCCCTTGTCCAAGGCAACGGAATGCGCCAGCACCGCGCCCTCGGCGTGATCCAGCGAAAGGGTGCCAAATTTCATCGCCTGTCGCCCTGTCGCAGCACCTGAGTCATCTGGGCGATCACCGACACCGCGATCTCTGCCGGGCTGGCGGCCCCGATGTCCAACCCAATCGGCGCATGGATGCGCCCGATTTCAGCTTCGGTAAATCCCGCCTCGCTCAACCGCGTGGCCCGTTTCGCATGGGTCCGCGTCGACCCCAGCGCACCGATATAGAAACAGCCCGACCGCAGCGCCTTTTCCAGCGCCGGATCGTCCAGCTTGGGGTCATGGGTCAGCAGCACAAGCGCCGTGCGCGTGTCCAGACCCAGCTTTTCGACCGCCTCATCCGGCCAATCGTGCAGCAATTGCGTGTCCGGAAACCGCGCCGGAGAGGCAAAGGCCTCTCGCGGGTCGATCACCGCCGGATCATAACCCGCGATCCGCGCCATCGGCAGCAGGGCTTGGGCGATATGCACGGCCCCCACCACCACCAGCCGCAAGGGCGGGTTGTGGATGCCGACAAACACGCGGCTGTCCGGTTCAAAGCCAGAGCGATCCATGCGGAACCGATCCTGAAACCCGGAATGATCCAGCCAGCGGTCGCTGCGGTCCAGATCCACCACATAGGCCACCGGCGTGCGCTCCGCCCGCGCCGCCACCAAATCCTGCAACAGCAGTTCTGGCATCACCGCGCCCACAGGTTCCACCAGCACCCGAATTGTGCCGCCACAGGCCAGACCCACAGCAAAGGCATCGTCGTCGGAGACACCAAACTCCAACTCGCGCAGCTCTCCGGTTTCCAGCGCCTCCAGCGCCTCGACAATCACCGCGCCCTCGACACAGCCACCAGAGACCGATCCCACGATCTGGCCGGTGCCGGAAATCGCCAACTGGCTACCCACCCGGCGCGGGGCAGAGCCCCATGTCTGCACCACCGTCGCCAGAACGGCCCCTTCGCCGGACTGGTGCCACGCCAGCGCCTGTTCGGGTATCGCGTCAACCGTATCCATGAAAAGCCCCCCACCTTTGTTGCCTGATGTCTAGCATGTAGGCGTGCGGTGTCTGCCCCTTCAATGGTCGAAGAGGTCAGGCCGTCACATCATGCCCGTACAGCCAGTCGAAACTGCGCATCATCGCACCCGGCGCCAAGCGGCCAACCACACCCAGTCCCAGATGCGCCACACCGCGCACCAGCGGATTGCGCAGATGGTATTTCCACGCGTTGCCGCTTGCCGCGTCAATCACCTTGACCACGCGGGCGCGCCGCCGCTGCTGATAGGCGGCCAGCCCCTCGGCCATGTCCCGCGCCCCGGCCAAAGTATCCGCCAGCACCCATGCATCCTCTAGCGCCATGTTCGCACCCTGCGCCAGAAACGGCAGCGTCGGATGCGCCGCATCGCCCAGCAGCGCCACATGATCGCCGTGCCAATGCTGCGCCACCGGATGTCGGAACAGCCCCCAAAGGCCGGGGTTTTCCACCCCCGACAGCAATCCCGGCACCACGCCACCAAACCCCGCAAAAGCGGCGCGCAGATTGGCAGCATCGTCCCGATGGCTCCACCCTTCGGCGGCCCAGTCGCTGCGCTCTTGCACCGCGACAAGGTTCACCATGTCGCCGCCGCGCAAGGGATAGCTGACCATGTGCCGACCGGGGCCCATGTGGACCCGCGCCTCTGCCGGATGGCTGACCTTGTTGGGGACCACCGCCCGCCACGCGACCTGCCCGGTAAAGAACGGCTGCGCCGCGCCATTCAAAACAGGACGCAGCACTGAATGCAGCCCGTCCGCGCCAATCACCAGATCGGCGCAGGTGGCGTCTCCGTTGCACAGTGTGATCCGGGGCGACGCCCCCGGAGCAACATCCCGCACATTCTGCAACAACCGGACCCGCACGCCCACCGCCCGGGCGCGCGCAGCCAGCAGCTCGACAAAGTCGGCGCGATGCACAAAACGATAGCTGTGATCTTCGGGCAAACCGGCAAGATCCATCCGCAGCACCTCCGCCCCACGCAGGTTGCGCAGAGACACCGCCTGCCCCCGGACCGAGATGCGGCGAAACCCCTCGCCCAGTTCCAGCGCCTGAAGCACGCGCAAGCCATTGGGGCTGATCTGGATGCCGGCGCCCACCTCGCGGATCGCCTCGGCCTGTTCCAGAATGCGCACTTCCGCGCCCCGCGCCCGCAACGCAAGCGCCGCCGCCAAACCGCCGATCCCGGCGCCGATGATCGTGATGTTGAGGCCCGACAAATCCATGCCATTCCCATGACAAACGAAAAACGCCGAGGCAAGACCCCGGCGTTGTTCATTCACATGGAACTGTGCGGCTCAATCGTCGCGGTGGACTTTCTCGCGGCGCTCATGGCGCTCTTGCGCCTCAAGGCTCATGGTGGCGATCGGACGGGCGTCCAGCCGTTTCAGGCTGATCGGCTCGCCGGTCACTTCGCAATAGCCGTATTCACCTTCGTCGATACGACGCAGCGCCTGGTCGATCTTGTTAACCAGTTTGCGCTGACGGTCGCGCGTCCGCAGTTCTAGCGCGCGATCGGTTTCTTCGCTGGCGCGGTCGGTCACATCGGGAATATTCCGCGTGCCTTCCTGCAGCGCTTCGATCGTATCGCGGCTGTCTGACATCAGCTCGGCCTTCCAAGCCAAAAGCTTGCGGCGAAAGTACTCCGTCTGCCGTTCGTTCATGAATGGTTCATCTTCGGCAGGACGGTAATCTTCGGGCAGAAAATTTTCGGGTTTCATCTCCGCTCCCTCGTCAACGCCAATATCTGTCATTTTAAATTTCCTCAGATATCTGGCACCCCTGCGGGCAGCCATTAAACCAACCAGACACGCTTGTCACGTCACATTAGCGCCGATCCGGGTCCGATTTGCGGCAGCCATAGGGCCGTGTCGGGGCCAATCGGTGGCATAACTCTGCCGGACCGGGACAATCCAGGGATTGTCGTCGGAAAGACGCATCTTGCGCACCGTGTAACGCCCCCGGGCGGCGCTTGCAAATCGTTGCCTGCGTCTCTACCCCTCAAGCCCAAACGAGCAACAAAGAGGTTCCTGCCATGCGGTTCGAAGGCACCAAGGACTATGTCGCGACAGACGATCTGACCATGGCGGTTAACGCCGCCGTGACGCTGGAACGGCCGCTCTTGGTTAAGGGAGAGCCCGGCACCGGCAAGACAGAACTCGCCCGTCAGGTGGCGCGCGCGCTGAATCTGCCGATGATGGAATGGGCGGTCAAATCCACCACCAAGGCGCAACAGGGCCTCTATGAATACGACGCCGTTTCCCGCCTGCGCGACAGCCAACTGGGCGACGCGCGCGTCAACGATGTGGCCAATTATATCCGCAAGGGCAAGCTGTGGCAGGCCTTCGACGCGGACGGCAAGGTGGTCTTGTTGATTGATGAGATCGACAAGGCGGACATCGAGTTCCCCAACGACCTGTTGCAAGAACTCGATAAGATGGAATTCCACGTCTATGAGACCGGCAAAACGGTGCGGGCCAAACATCGCCCCATCGTCATCATCACCTCGAACAATGAAAAGGAACTGCCCGACGCCTTTTTGCGCCGCTGCTTCTTTCATTATATCAAATTCCCCGACACAGAGACCCTGCGCAAGATCGTCGAGGTGCATCACCCTGGCATCAAACCCGCTCTGCTGACCACCGCCCTGACGCAATTCTACGAACTCCGAGACCAACCGGGCCTGAAGAAAAAGCCTTCCACCTCCGAAGTCTTGGACTGGCTCAAGCTGCTGCTGGCCGAGGATCTGGACGCCGAAGACCTCAAGCGCGACGGTGCCAGCGCCCTGCCCCGACTGCATGGCGCCTTGCTGAAAAATGAACAGGACGTGCACCTGTTCGAACGCCTCGCCTTTATGGCGCGCGGCCAACGCTGAGGCCCAAAAAACAGACAGGCTGACACCGGATGTGCGGCTCACGACAAAGTCTGTCAGTCCGTGACATCTGGTTTGCCGCCGCACATGGGTGTTCCTGTCCGCGCCGTGGGACCGAAACGCCCATAGGCTGAACCAGAACTGGCTATACCCGGTTTCGCCACTTGGGATGCCTGAGCGCCAAGAACGTTGACCGGGGCCTGTCGCGGATGTCGCCCCGGAACAAGATCCCCGCGGTGCCCTGCCATTCGGGGGCTTGTGGCGCGCGCGACCGCATGGTTTGAAACGCCATGCTCCAGATCCTCACTCATGACATTCTGCCGGTGTTTTCCATGCTGGCGCTTGGCTTTCTACTGGGCCGCACGGCCAAGGTCAGCCGGGAGGAGGCCGGGGCCGTCAACCGAGTCGCGTTTTTGATCCTGCAACCGGCGTTGATCTTTCCGCTGATCTCGGCGCTGGACTGGTCGGCCTTCCGGTTTGAGGCATTGGCTGCCTATGCCGGCGCGCAGGTGCTCCTGTTTGGATTGGCCTTTACCGTCTGCCGGATGCTGTTCAAACGAGAACTGCTAGAGGCGTGGCTGCTGGCCATGGCGGTCATTTTTGTGAACACGCTGCTCTATATCTGGCCGATCAGCTTTCTGATCTACGGAGAGGCCGCCGCCCTGCCCGTCACCGCCATCGTCGCATGGGACTCGGCAATCAGTTTTGCCTTCTTCATCGTCACCACGGATCTGATGGCCAATCGCGGCGGCGGTCCGGGTCCGGCGATGAAACGGATCGTCTCCAACCCCGTGCTGATCGCCATCGCCCTTGGGCTGGTCGTCAACTTGCTGGGCCTGACCGTCCCCGAACCCGTCCTGACCGCGATGGGGTTTGCCGGGGCCGGGGCCGCGCCGCTGACACTGTTTGCGCTGGGCGTCATCCTGTCCAGCCATGCGCTGATGCCCACCCGCCTGATCGGCACCGTGGCCATGCTCAAGCTGCTGGCCTTTCCGGCGTTGGTGGCCGGAACCGTCTGGATGGTGGCTGCGCCGACCGACTGGCAAACGCTCTTTACCCTGACCGCGGCCGGCCCCTCCGGGGCAATGGCCTTTTCGTTGGCGTTGCTCTACCGCGTGCGCACCGACAGCATTGCGCCGGTGATCATCTGGACCAGCCTGCTATCCCTGCTTTCGCTGGCCTGGCTGGCCTGATCCGTCCCATTCAGCCTGCCCTGCGGCGCGCACCTGTGGCAGAACAGCCCCACTTCTGCCCGATCAAACCGCTGGAAAACAATAGGTTTTCTTCGACCTTCCCGAAATCGGGAAAAAATTATCCACAGGCTTCCATACGGCTGGGCAGAAACCCAGCTTTTGCCCTATAGTGACCATACAGAGGACAGAATACTTAAGGATGCTTTAAGGCATCCACGAGAAACAATAGGCAGGCAGGCTTCAACAGTGTCCCAACATACGGCTCTCACGGTGCGCCCCCTGCGTGCTGCGGACGAACCGGCGTGGCGAGAGCTCTGGACGGCCTATCTGGCCTTCTACGAATCCTCTGTCCCAGAGCCGGTCTATGTGTCCACCTTCGCCCGCCTTCTGGGCGATGATCCTCGCGACCATAATGCGCTGGTGGCCGAAAGTGACGGCCAGCTTGTGGGCCTGACGCATTACCTGTTTCACCGCCACGGCTGGAAAATCGAAGAGGTCTGTTACCTGCAGGATCTCTACGCTACCCCCGAAAGCCGCGGCACCGGCGTCGGACGCGCCTTGATCGAGGGCGTCTATGCCGCCGCCGATGCCTACGGCGCGCCATCGGTCTACTGGAACACGCAGCATTTCAACACGACCGCGCGCCGCCTGTATGACCGGATCGGCACGCTCACACCCTTTATCAAGTACCAGAGGGTCTGATGCGCACAACTGTTCGACTGCTGGTCCCACTCTATCTCATGCTGGGCGCGTGTATGCCGGTGTCCCCGTCCGACACCGCCGCCACCCGCGCCGCGGGGGTTGACGGCTCCAGCGCGCTGCCGCCGATGAAAAGTTTTGCGGTCCCACGCCCGCAGGCCCCGGTGGCCTCGAACTCGGACATTGCGCGCGATTTTCTGGATCTTGCCTTTACGCTGGAATCCGGGCGACCCCTGCCCGTCCTGACCCGATTTGAGGCCCCGATCTCCGTGCGCGTCACCGGCGCGCCGCCGTCCTCTCTGGTCCCCGATCTGCGCCGCCTGATCCACCGCCTGCGCAATGAGGCCGGGATCGACATTGCCCTCACCGATGCCCCCGCCGCCAATATTACCGTGCAGGCCGTCAGCCGATCAGAGATCCGCAGCGCCTTGCCACAGGCCGCCTGTTTCGTGGTGCCCAACGTGTCATCGTTGGCCGAGTACCGCAGCAAGCGCCGCAGCCGAGAAGTCAGCTGGACCGCTCTGCGCTCACGCGAGCGACTGGCGATCTTCCTGCCCAACGACTCGTCACCGCAAGAGGTCCGCGACTGCCTGCATGAGGAACTCGCCCAGGCCATCGGCCCGTTGAATGACCTCTACCGCCTGCCCGACAGCGTGTTCAACGACGACAATGTGCATACCGTGCTGACCGGCTATGACATGCTGATCCTGCGCGCTTATTACGACCCGTCCCTGCGCAACGGCATGTCCCGGCGCGAGGTCGCGGATCGGCTGCCCGCGATCCTGTCGCGGATCAACCCGCGCGGTCAGGGCATCGCCCCCAAACGGCTGGCCAAAACGCCCCGCGTCTGGATCGAGGCGGTGGAAACCGCGCTTGGCCCCGGCGCGAACCCGGCACAACGCCGCACCGCCGCGATCGAGGCGCTCAAGGTCGCCTCGGCGATGGGCTGGACCGATCACCGTCGCGCCTTTTCGCATTACGCCATGGGACGGCTGCTGCAAACCACCGACCCGCAACAGGCGCAGGATCAATTTGTGCTGGCGCAGCGCTATTTCGGCCGCAGCCCAGACACCGCCCTGCACCGCGCTTATGTCGCCTCCCAACTGGCCACCTACGCGATCAGCGCGGGCGATCCGCAAGGCGCGCTGGCCATCCTGACCCCGCATCCGGACACCGCCGCACGGCATGAAAACGCCGCCCTGCTGGCGACCCTTTTGATGCTGCGGGCAGAGGCGATGGAACTGTCCGGCCGCGTCACAGAGGGCCGCAACGTCCGGGTGGACTCGCTTGGCTGGGCAAGATACGGCTTCGGTTCTGATTGGGCGGTGCGCGCCAAGCTGCGCGAAATCGGCGCGCTCAACCCGGCAAGGCAGGGACAAGGGACGTTATGATCGTGATCCTGGGGGCGCTTCTGGGCGCCATCATCGGCGGAACCACCGCCAAACGCCGCAAGGGCAACTGGGCGGACATCGCCCAATACGCGACCGGCTTTGCCATCGCCTTTGGCCTCTTGGGCTTCCTCGTGACCATCGCCATCGAGAAATCGCTGGGCTGAACCCCTGTCCGGTTGCCCTCCGGCCACCGCTCGCTTAGCGTCGCGCCATGTTCACGCCCTTCTTTGAGACCCTCCGCAAATCCGGCGTCCCCGTCACGCTGCGCGAATACCTGACCTTTCTCGAAGGTCTGCGCGCCGGGCTGGCCACCTATGACGTCGAGGCGTTCTACTTTCTGGCCCGCAGCGCGATGGTCAAGGATGAGCGCCACCTCGACCGCTTTGACCGCGCCTTTGCGACCGCGTTCAAGGGGCTGGACCAGATCACGCCGGAACAGGTGCTAGAGGCGGTTGACCTGCCAGAGGACTGGCTGCGCAAGCAGGCCGAAAAACACCTGACGGACGAAGAGCGCGCCGAAATTGAGGCGCTGGGCGGCTTTGACAAGCTGATGGAGACGCTCAAAGAGCGGCTCAAGGAACAACAAGGCCGCCATCAGGGCGGCAACAAGTGGATCGGCACAGCCGGCACCTCGCCCTTTGGCGCCTATGGTTACAACCCCGAAGGCATCCGCATTGGTCAGGACAAAAGCCGCCACAAACGCGCGGTCAAGGTCTGGGACAAACGCGAATTTCGCAACCTTGACGACAGCGTCGAGCTGGGCACCCGCAATATCAAGGTCGCGCTGAAACGCCTGCGCCGCTGGGTGCGCCAAGGCGCCGAAGAGGAACTGGACCTGAACGGCACCATCCGCGCCACCGCAGAACATGGGTATCTGGACGTCCAGACCCGGCCAGAGCGTCACAACGCGGTCAAGGTGCTGCTGTTTCTCGACGTCGGCGGCTCTATGGACCCGTTCATCCGTGTGGTCGAAGAGCTGTTTTCCGCCGCGCGGTCAGAGTTCAAGCACCTCGAACACTACTACTTTCACAACTGCCTTTATGAGGGCGTCTGGCGCGACAACGCCCGCCGCTATGATCAGCAGACCCCGACGTGGGAGGTGCTGAACACCTACGGCCACGACTACAAATGCATCTTCGTCGGTGACGCCTCCATGTCGCCCTATGAGGTCGCTTATCCCGGCGGGGCCAACGAACACTGGAACGCCGAGGCCGGTCAGGTCTGGCTACAGCGCGCCCGCGACCAGTGGCACGATCATCTCTGGATCAACCCGGTGCCTGAAAAGCACTGGCAATACACCCAGTCGATCCAGATGATCCGCGAGGTGTTCGAGGACCGCATGGTGCCGATGACGCTTCAAGGGATCGACCGTGGCATGCGGTTGCTGGGCTAAAGGGCTACGGGCTGTTTGCATTTGGGTTTTGCAGCGAAGGTTCGACAGACATGAAAATCGTGAAAACTTTGGCGGTGTTGACCGTGCTGGGGTCGCCGGCAGTGGCCGATCAGCAAGCGGTGGCAAGCGAACTGCTTGCGATGTGGCAACCGCAAAGCGTGGCCATCGACGGCGGTGTCCTGACCGTGGTTCTGCCTCAGAACAGGATCAGCGAAGAGATGTATATGGCGGTGCTGACGTCCGGCCTGTGTCTTGGCTTTGCACTGGACAAGCCGCTGAATGGTCTGTCCGGGGTCGAGGTGCTGAATCAATACGCGCGGCAGGGCTACGTTCTGGAACACGGCCTTGCCCCCTGCGAGACATGGAACGGACGCCCGGTCGGATCAAAGACAACCTACTATGAGATCCTTGGCGCGACCCACCTTTATTGACGGCTGAGCGGCACAAGACAGGTGTTGCGGGCCCAAGCGAAGTACATCAACACTGGCTGTGCCCTCGCCGCACACAAAAGGCCCGGCATCCCCTTCGGGACACCGGGCCTTTGTTAAGCAGAGGTTAAAACGCCTCTGCAAACCATTGATTTCATTAGAGGGACAAACTGTCCACGCGTGGACACTACTGCGCCAGCCCCCGCGCCGCGCCCAAAGTTCCGGGACCAATCTTGGCGTCCAAAGCGCCATCATACAGCCCGCGCTCCTGCAAGATCCGCTGAAAAGCCAGCGCCGTCTCGCGATCCCATTGCACCGCCCGGCCCGACACCGTGCCGCGGATCTCATTGACCGAAACCTTGCCCGTTTCCAATGCCTGAACATACAGCGAGGCGGCCTGCTCGGGGTCATAGTCCACGCCCTCGCCGCGCTCATACAGGAACCCCAAGGCATTGATCGCGGCCGCATCGCCGCCCTGCGCCGAACGCCGGATCAAGGCCGCCCGCTGCGCCGGGTCCGTCACCGGCCCGTCCTCAGAATACAGGGTCTGCAACGCCTGCGCCGCATCCTCATTCCCTTGGGCCGAGGCTCTCTCCAACATCTCTGCCGCCTTGACCACATCCGGAAGGCCCAGTTCATCTGCCAGACTGCGCGGGATATTGTTGGGCTGCATATAGATGGCGGCCAGCCGAAGCTGGGCAAAATGATAGCCGGCGTCGGCGGACTGCTCCAGCAGGGTGATCATCTGGCGAAAATCACGCGCCGTGCCGCGCCCCAATCCGCTCATCATCGCCAGCGTCGCCTGAGCGGGCAAATCCCCGGCCTCTGATGCGGCACGATACTCCGACATCGCCCGCTCGATATCCGGTCGCACGCCGCCGGTGCCAAAGTTGTAGTAATCTCCCACCTTGGTCCGCGCCGCAGCAACCCCCGCCTCAGCGGCCAGTTCAAACGTCTCCAGCGCCAGCGCGTGTTCACCATCCGCCTGCATCAGCACCGCCACGTTGAACAAGGCCTCTGGATCAGGATCCGCCCCGATCACCGCACGCTCACACGCTGCCCGCGCCGATCGCAACGCCCGAAAGTAATCCGACACCGCCTGCTTGCTGACCGGCGCCTCTGCAGTGGCCGGTCCGGCGAGATCACGACAGGTCGCGGCAGCCTCTTGCGCGCCCTGAGAAAACCCAGGCGTGGCCAATGACAACAACCCACAGGCAAGAATCGCCTTGGTCAGATCTGTTTTCAAACGGGTCATCCACGCGTTCCTTTCAACTTTTCGACGTTTTCCCCTCAGAGCCCCGGCGGGATGTTGCCCCGCTGCATGCCCTTGCGGAAATCCGCCACCGATTGCCGAAGCAAATTGACTTAAATACACAGTTACCCTTTCATTCCAATTGGATGAGATCAAACGCTATCAGCGAATGCATTGGCGCATGACCGCACTTGCGGCCTTGCAGCCACAGGCCATGTGCGGGCTGCGTTGGCGACTTACCGCCCAAGGCGGGTATGCGCGGGCGCAACGTCATTGTTCGCTTAACACTTGGCGTCTACGAGGCAGCGCATGATGCAGGCAAACACCTCTGAACTCGACACTCCCGAAAACCGCAAGAGCGGGTTTTCCGGACTTGCTGGTCTGGCACGCAAACCGCGCTTTGTCGCCGGGGCGCTTGGATTTGCGGCGGTCAACGCTGCTGCTGCGGTCACAGTTCTGCTCTGGACGCCAGAACAAGATCTGTCCACCGGCGCAGTCGCGCCGGTTACGGTCAGCCGACTGGTGCCAGTCCATGTGCCCGACCGGGTGATCGTGGAAAACGTCGTCCGCCGACTGCCCCGCGCACAGACCTGGACTCCGCCGCACCAACTGCCGGTGCAGCGTGTCCATGCCAGCGCGCCGGACCTGATGCGCGCCGCCCCGTCCGGTCTTTCCGTGCCGGGTGCCGATGCCTTGCCACAAGCTGATGTTCGCCCTGCGCCGCAGGCGTTGGCCGCTGTGCCGGCAATCGTTTCGCCCGCCCCACAGGCAGAGGTGCTGAAATCCTCACTCATGCCACGCGTGGCCGCAATTGCCACCGTCCGCCCACGCGTACGCCCCGAATTTGACTTGTCGGAAACGGCCGAGGGCGTCCAGTTGGCCGTCTCGTTGCGCCCGGTTGCCCGTCCGGAGGGTCTGAAACTGCCCGAACCCCGTATCGCCGATGTACCTGAAACCGCGCCCCCCGAGACCACGCTGGCGGCACTGCCGCGCAGCGTACACCGACCCGTCGCAGGCGCTGTGTGCAACACACGCCTGACCCGCGCGATGCCGAACCGTAAAGGCTCTGCCAAAGGCGGCAAGGCGGTCATGTCCGGGTTGATGCGCGTCAGCGGCACGGATCGTGATCGTCGTGTTGCCAGTGAAATGATGGCAGGCAACATGCCTTCATTCCTGCAGGATCTGGTCCCGGTCGAAGTGTCTGGCCGCACCCGCGATGGCACAGGAGTCAAGGTTACCTTTTGCGTGACACCGGATTATCTTGCCGTCGGCAGCGACCGCGACTTTGTTCGCGTGCCCATGGGCCTGCCCGCTGCAATGCAGATTGCCGGTCGCTTTGACATGATGTTACCGACGCGGCGCATGGTCGATCAGATCTATCGCGCATCTGACAAGCGCGTGGCCCCCAGCCCGATGACCCCGGGACCGCAGATGTCGTCGACCGACTATCTTGTACGCCACAACACAACCGTCGAGACGCAGGTGCGTGGTGCGTCGGTCGCCGGGCAGCTGATCGCAGGCCACAAGAAGGATCTTGTGCTGAGCAACCGCCTGAACAAGAACCGGGGCCGCGTGGCGATCTATGGCTGGCACCGGACCAACGGTAAGGCGATCCAACCTCTCAGCACCGTGCACGGCGCCACCTATGCGGACTATAGCCATGGTGTGCGGTTGATCAGTCAAACTGCCTATCTGAACGGGCGTCCCGTACGCCTGGCCGATCTGATGGCAGACCCGGACTATGCCGATCTGGTCAGCGACGAGGGTCCGATCCGCGCGGCCCAACTGCGCGTCGCCAGCGCCAACTGAGGGGTTTGCTGCGGCGGGGGCTGACGGGGCCGCACC
>TARA_R100000789_G_scaffold88675_1_pt1 | contig 28642 bp, 13 predicted proteins | sample TARA_R100000789 | Tara Oceans TARA_R100000789 (sample SAMEA2623403) | marine metagenome | biome: marine biome (ENVO:00000447); feature: mesopelagic zone (ENVO:00000213); material: "saline water (ENVO:00002010), including plankton (ENVO:xxxxxxxx)" | depth 450 m
GGTAACGGCTCTGGCACTTCCCGCTTTTTCCGTCATCGGCCAGCCGGTGAATGATGCGAAGACTCAGGAAGCCACAACCCAGCCTCCGAAACAGGCCGCAGTTCCAACGGATTTGAGTTGGATGCCGAAAGTGGAAACCGGGGCTCTTCGATTCCTGAAAGATCACCCCGAAGCCGATGGTCGTGGCACAATAGTCGCTATTTTCGATACGGGTGTCGATCCCGGAGCAGTCGGATTGCAGACCACACCTGATGGTCGCCCCAAAGTCATCGACATGATCGACGGCACCGGTAGTGGCGATGTGAGCATGAACGATCCCACAAAAGCCGAAAATAATGAACTGACTGGCCTGAGCGGACGTAAACTGAAGCTCTCTGCGGATTGGAAAAACCCATCTGGCGAGTTCCGACTTGGCATGAAATCCGGCTACGAACTGCTTCCCCCTGAACTTGTGACCGTCATTAAAGCAGAACGAGAAAAGGCATTCAAAGAGGAGCAGCAACTGCATCGAGCGAAACTCTCCCACAAACTGGCCAACTGGAAAGCCGAGCATCCCAAGCCGAAAGAGGAAGAGAAAAAAGAACAGGCGGAGCTGGAAGCTCAGGTCAAACTGATCGATGAATTGCTAAAAGACTATTCCGACCCCGGCCCGATTTACGACTGCGTCGTATTTCACGATGGCGAACATCATCGGGCGGTCATCGATACCGACGAAGATGGCGATCTGGCTGAAGAAGACGTCTTAACGAATTTCCGTATTGAACGAAAATATGACACCTTCGCCGATCCGATCAACATGAACTTCGGCGTCAACATTTACGACGATGGTAAACTGGTTTCCATTGTCTGCGATACTGGAGCACATGGAACACATGTCGCGGGAATTGTCGCGGCCTACTATCCCGAACATCCCGAATGGAATGGCGTCGCACCGGGAGCACAAATTGTTTCCGTGAAAATTGGCGATACCCGTCTCGATGGCATGGAAAATGGCCCCGGACTTGTTCGAGGTTTGAAAGCCGTTCTCGAAAACAAGTGTGATCTCATCAATATGAGTTACGGCGAGCCTTCTCAAACTCCAAACGTAGGTCGCGTAGCCGAGTTGTATGCCGAAGTCGTAACCGATCACGATGTGATCTTCGTCTCCAGTGCTGGCAATGCCGGTCCTGCGTTGAGCACAGTCGGAGCTCCCGGCGGAACAACCTCCGTTATACTGGGAGTTGGAGCCTACATTTCTCCTGAGATGATGAAATCGGAATACTCACTCCGCGATGACCTGCCCGGCTTGCCTTACACTTGGACATCACGAGGACCAACGACCGATGGCGATATGGGGGTCGACATTTTCGCACCTGGGGGAGCGATCGCACCTGTCCCGCAATGGACTCGACAGGCCAATCAACAGATGAACGGCACCTCCATGGCCTCGCCGAATGCCTGCGGAAATATCGCTCTGTTACTCTCTGCTGCTAAGCAGAATAAACTGACATACAATCCGTTCTCTGTTCGCAAAGCGATTCAGAATACTGCAGAAGTCGTACCCGATGCCGAAGTTTTCGCGGCTGGCCCAGGACTGTTGCAGGTCGATAAAGCCTGGTCGTATCTGGAAAACCATGCGAAGGAATCGAGTCAGCTTCTCAACTTTGAAGTCTCCGTTCCCGCGATGAATAATGCTCGGGGAATCTATTTGAGAGATCCTCATCAGACATTAGCCGCCGCTGCTCATCGGGTGTATGTCAGTCCTAAGTTCCCCGAAGGTACGCCAATTGAAAATCGGCTTGATGTCAATCTGTTCTGCAATCTGAAAGCGACTGCCGACTTCGTGAAAGTCGGAAAACTGCTGCATTTGAATCATGGTGGAAACCGACTCGATGTCGAAGTCGATCCGACAGAACTCGAAACCGGCGTCCACTTTGCGGAGGTCGTCGCTTACGAAGCCAAAAGCGACGAATCGAACATCCTGTTCCGGATTCCGATCACGGTTGTGATTCCGGTTCGGGATGCGGAACTGACTAAGAGTCATTACAAACTGGAATACGAGAACGATTTCGTTCCCGGTCAACTCCAGCGACACTTCCTGGATGTGCCCTCAGGAGCAACCTGGTGTGAATTGACAATGTCTCTGGTCGATACGACAGAGCCGAAATTCTTCCGTCTGCATACAATGCAACTTGTCGATGGGGAAGACTTCGAACATGTTGAAGCCGGCAGCTACTATCAGATCACTCCTCAAGTGGAAACGACCAGCGCGTTCCGGGTTGTGCCGGGGCGAACGTTGGAAATCGTGCTGGGACAATACTGGTCGATTCTCGGAGAGAGTCGCCTGAAATACAGCGTACAGTTCCACGGCGGCGAACCGGACGATGCGTCTTTGACGCTCGCTTATGGACAAGGACCATCAGCCGTCACGATTACGAATCAACTGCAGCCGGAGAAGATTTCACCGTCTGCTAAGCTGACCAAATGGAATAAAGTCCTGCTGCCGGAATCTCACGAGATTGAAGCGTTGACTCTGGATCGAGATGTTCTTCCTGATGGAAGTGCCGTCTACGAGTTGACTCTGTCCTATGAGTTGAAACTGGATAAGAAAACGTCGGTCACGCCGCATATCTTCGCCTGGGAGAATCGTCTTTATGATTCTGAAGTGGGACCGTTTATCTATCACGTTCTCGATTCCAATAAGCAACGCATTACTACAAACGATATGTTTGCCGATGCCGTCAGCCTGGAAAAGGGAACTTACAAAATTGAAGTCGTCACTCAGCATCACGACTACGACACGCTCGACGGTTTTAAAAAATTGCCTTTGACGATTGAGCAGTCACTGTCGTCACCGATTTCACTGGATTTCTGGTCGTCTCATGCCGCTGCTGCCAATGAAACATCTGGTGGCACTTCTGGGATTTTGAGTGGCGATGATTCTTTAACTGTGTATGTTGATGAGCCCAAAGCAAGTTCATTGCCGAAGGGAATTTCTGCAGGCGACTATCTGGTCGGTTCAGTGACTTATTCCGAAGACGATGATGCCGCGACGGATTATGAAGTTCGCTACTACTATACGGCTTCAGAAAGCTCTGATTCAGAGTCCTCCAAATCTGAGGATAAGAAGTCTCTCGAAGAACAGGTCCGCGAATTGCAGATGACCTATCTCAAAACGCTCGATCCCACCAGCGAAGAATATACGAAGCTGAAAGAATCGTTGATGGCGGGCGACGACAGTGCTCGTAAACTCTTGAAGATCGAGCTGGAATTGCTCGATTCGGATAACAAACGGAAAGAACGACTCGAAAAAGTGATCGAGGCGGCTGACAAATTGATCGCGACTTACGATCAGAATCAGATTGCTGCTCAATTGAGCCGACGAGCACCGGAAGGGGATGAGGAGGCTAAGAAAGCCAGAAAAAAGGCGGAAACCGAGAAGGCCGAGTTGGTCGATGCCCTTTATCGCAAGGCGCGTGCGATTGCTTATCGCGAGTTGCCCGATGTTGTCGAAAAATCGCCCATCGAAGATCAGGCTGCTCAGGTCAAAGCCTTCGCAGACTCTTTGGCGGCTTTGGAATCCTGGGTCAATTTGAGCGAGAAGGATTACTTCCTGTTAACCGTGCGTCGCGAACGCCGTGCTGGTCGTTACGCTTCTGCGATCCTGCTGCTCGATAAGCAAATCGATGCCTCTGCTCCATTCCTCTACTACAAAAAACGACTCGACATGCTCGGCCAACTGGAATGGGAAGCCTGGCAACAATGGCAGCAAAAACAGATGCTGCTGAAATTCCCGGAGAAGCATCCTCCGTATAAATAAGCAATTTTTTTGTGAACCTGATAACTCGCATGCCCTCTTCATTGAAGGCATGCGAGTTTTTTTATAGATGCTCTTTTCAAATAAATACAAGCACGACGCGCAAGCGAGTGTGTCAAATATGGTTAGACTCACTCGCTTGCGCGTCGTGCTTGTAAATTATCATTTCTATGAAATCTCTAATTTCACAACAGATGAACACGAAACCTCAACCGGTGGTGACAGCATAAAGCTGGTCTGCAATAATCCCCTCTGCATAATCTGATACTCTTTTAGACTTGAAGCTGAACCATGCTTGATCTGCAATATTTGTGTGACAATCTCGAAGCGGTTCGTGAGAACTGCGAAAATCGTGGCGTGAAAATTAATCTGGATGACTTGGTCGCCTTGCGCGATCAGCGTCGCGAATTGATTATGAAGGGAGATCAACTCCGCTCTGAACAGAAAGAGACTTCAGGAAAAATCCCCAAAGCTTCCGCTGAGGATAAGCCAGCTTTAATCGCTCGTGGTAAAGAATTACGAGCTGAAGTCGCAGAGATTGAACAGCAGCAGAAAGAGGTCGATCTGAAACTGCGGGAAGTGCAGAATCAGATTCCGAATATGACTCATCCCGATTCTCCGGTCGGGCGGTCTGAAGAGGATTCCGTAACGGTCCGCGAAGTCGGGGAAAAGCCGAGTTTCGATTTCAAACCGAAGGATCATGTCGATATCGCGGAAAGTCTCGATCTGATTGACCTCGAAGCGGGCAGCAAAGTCGCTGGTCATGGCTTCTACTTCCTGAAGAACGAAGCGGTTCTGCTGGAACTGGCGCTGGTGCAGTTTGCCATTGAAAAATTGCGAGCCGAGGGTTTCACGGTGATGACGACCCCCGATCTGGCACGCGATGACATACTCGAAGGGATTGGCTTCAATCCCCGTGGAGAAGAATCGCAGATTTACTCCGTCGAAAATACCGATTTGAATCTGGTGGGAACGGCTGAAATTACGCTGGGGGGGATGAAGAAAGATGAAGTCATCGACCTCGAAAATCTGCCGATTAAAGTCGCCGGGATCTCTCACTGTTTCCGCACAGAAGCAGGTGCTCACGGTCGGGCGACACGCGGGATTTATCGAGTCCATCAGTTTACAAAAGTGGAAATCTTTGGATTCACCGCTCCCGATCTCGAATTGTCGAATGAATTTCATCAGATGATTTTGCGAATCGAAGAAGAGTTCTTTCAGGCATTGAACATTCCCTATCGTGTTCTTGATATTGCCACCGGAGACATGGGTGGTCCCGCTTATCGCAAGTACGACCTTGAAGCCTGGATGCCTGGTCGCGGTGAAAACGGCGAGTATGGAGAAGTGACCAGTTGCTCAAACTGCACGGACTATCAGTCACGCAGGCTGAACATCCGCTGTAAACAACCGGGGACCAAGGGAACGCAATTTGTCCACACTCTGAACGGAACGGCAGTAGCGGTCACTCGTGCATTAATCGCTTTGCTGGAAAATAATCAGCAAGCCGATGGAAGTGTAAAGATTCCCGAAGTTCTGCAGAAATGGGTCGGAATCGATTTGATCAAACCGGGTTCATAACAATGATCAAATATAACGAGACAAAACTCCCATTATCAGGTTGATATTAAACTGTTACAATTCAGGTAAACTTCAACATGATTTTTGCAGGAGAAGATCATACGCATATGGACAATGCATCCATATTCGCTTATGATTAATTAAGATTGCTTTAGCGCTCATGTTCTCTCCTGCTTGCATTTCTGCATTCGTCACAGAAAGTCCACAGCAATGGACCAATGAGTACCCTTTCAGGGTTTAGTTTGGGGAGTCTTTTCACGGTAACGCACTCCGTTGTCGTGCTTTACTTAAGACTCAACTCCAAATTAAACCAGTAACTGAATAATGTGTTTTCTCTGGAGGTTTAATGGCACCGGGCACTACAGAAGAGACGAAATCAGCTGCATTAAATCTGATTCGTCAACGTCAGTTTGAAGAAGCACTCGTTCTCCTGGAATCGATTGGCAGTGGAAACCCGTCTGAAATTTCGGATCTCTATGAGATGCAGGCGATGTGCTATTTCCGCACGAAACAGTACGAGCAGGCTTGTGTCTGTTATCAGCAACTGGCAGAGGAACATCCGCAGAGCGCAACCCCGCTTACCAATCTGGGTGCTGTTTACAACCGGATGAAAAAATATCCGGAAGCCGTCCGATCACTACGCATGGCGATTCAACGCGATAAGCATAACTTCGATGCCTACTACAACCTTGGTATCGCTCACCGGAATTCCGGTCATCCCGAACTGGCGATTCCCGCCTACAAAGAAGCGATCAAACTTAATCCTCAATTCGACCAGGCTCATTTGAATCTGGCGAATGCGTATCTGGATGTGAACAATAATCGTCTGGCAGTCATTCATTATCAGACGGCTTTGAACATAAATCCCGAATTGGAAGCGGCGACTCGAGGTTTGAAGAAAGCACAGGACCGAGAAATACAAGCCGCAAAGAATACGAATCCCTTCGGTCGACTGGTCGATGTAACTCAATTAGCCCACAAAAAATCGGCTTCGGCAATTAAGACTCTGAATATCGTTGAACGGGAAAAGGATCGTCAGGAAGTTCAACGAATGGCCAAAGCGATCCGTAATGCCGCCCGGCACGTCTCCGAGGAAATTCGAGACAAGATGGAGCCCACATTACTGGCATTGACGCGGTCACTGATTGACGGCGAAAATCATCCGGAAATGATTTCTCAATATCACGCACAATTTCAGGCAGCGATTCCTAAATTTGAAGAAGGCCGAAGGTATATCAAACGGAGTGTGCTCGAACTGCGTGGCCACGAGGAAATGATGAACACGCCAGATCTTGATATTAAGTGACGTAAGTCAGAGCAGTAGGGTGCGTCCTGACGCACCGTAGTGGAGTCTCGATAATAACCTATTCATAAAGATCGAGCCGGGAAGGTTTCGTATCTGGAGAGAAACTCTATGAGGAAGCCATGTCGGCAGCATGGTGCGTCAGGGCGCACCCTACTCCTAATGGCGAAGCCAATGGCACGAATACACATACTGACGAAGGAATCGTCTTAATTCAAAGCGGATGGATCCGATGCGATATCAATTAGCCATACAATCAATAAAGGCACGAGCAACTCTTCTTTTGCTCCTGCTGTTTTCTCTCAATCATTCCATAGCGGTCGCTCAAGAGGCAATTGTCGGGCCACCGATTACTCCTCAGGAATTGATCCTTCTCGATGATGCAACTTTGCATGATGTTGCAATTGTGGGAAAGGAAATCGGATATGCGGTCGGGAATCGTGGCTGCATTCGCAAAACGACCGATGGCGGTCAGACCTGGAAATTCCTGCCGACTCCGGTTGCCTGCAACTGGGAATCGGTTGTCTTTCTGACGGACAAAATTGGCTGGGTTGCAGGAGGCGTGGTGGCCGTCGATGGACGAACCACTCAAGGCTGCATTCTCGCCACCCGCGATGGCGGAGCCACCTGGCAGATTCAGGCGCCTGTTGGATTGGGGTATCTCAAACATCTGCAGTTTTTCGATTTGAACAAAGGGGTCGTTTGCGGCGAATCGACCTCGAATAATCCTTCGGGCATCTGGCAGACTGCCGATGGTGGAAAATCCTGGACGGGAGTCGTGCATCCTCAGCAGTATCGCTGGTTAGGCGGACACTTTGCCGAGCCGAACAGCGGCGTACTGGTTGGCGAAAACGGTCAGGTTGCCCTAATGGGTGGGAATCGATTATTCGTCGATCCAAGTTTGAATCTGGGATCGAAATCGGTAGCGGACGTCACCATTGATGACAACGCGAAAGGCTGGCTTGTTGGCGATGGCGGACTCATTCGTTATTCGCCCGGCGGAGCCTCCTGGCAGGATCCTGCGACAGAAATTCCGGAATCACTGCGACGCGTTTTTGATTTTCGCACAGTCGCCTCACGGGGAGAACGCGTCTGGATCGCTGGACATCCCGGTTCCTCAATCCTCCTTTCCGAAGATGCCGGTCAAAGCTGGAATGTCGCCATCAATCCAAGCTCTGCTCCACTCAATGCGATCACGTTTGTTGATGACGATACGGGATACGCAGTCGGAGAACTTGGAACAATCGTCAAAACCACAGATGGTGGTCGCAGTTGGAATCTCTCTGCGGGCGGCATTCGTCGACTGGCATTATTGCAATATTCTGCTGTGCCGGAAGAAGTTTCGCTCTCTTTGACTGCTCGATATTCGGGGCATCATGGATACCGCACAGGTGTGATCGCCATGTGCAAAACGGAAGGGGCAGAAATTGGAGAATACGTGTCTGCACCACTTCGACTGGAAGCCGCTCAACAACATGCAGGTGGAAATATTTCAAGTATACGCTGGACGTTGCCGCTCGACCTGCCTGAAATCCGCGAACATCAACCCGAGTTGATTACCCGTTGGAATCGCGCGACCGATGGACAACTTTCTGAGTACGTCCTGACACATATGGTGCGGGATATCCGGACCTATCGACCAACGGTTCTCGTCATCGATAGCCCGGAATCTCACGATCATGCCGGACTATTGATTCAACAGGCGGTCGAAAATGCCGTCCGCTTGGCAGCCGATGTGACGGCGATGCCTGATTTGCAGTCTCAAACCATGCTGGCTCCCTGGAAAGTCTCCCGGCTTGTGCTGCGAAATCGAGCCGGCCAAGGGGGTGATCTCGTTCTCGATAACAACGATTATCTCACAGGCTTACAACAATCGGTTCGCTCAGCGGCCAGTCCCTCATATCGATTGATCCAGCCAGGTCTGGTAACAGGGCCTCTCTTTGAAAGTTACTCGATTTCGAAACAGACGCCCATCCCACAGAACTTGCGTCTGAATGATTTCTTTACAGGGATTGTGCTGGGACCGGGCAGTGATGCGCGACGCGCCATGATCACACTCGAAGGTGACGATGCGAAAGGTGAAGTGATTGCACGTCGTCAGCGAAATCAGGCTGCGTTTCTGAAACGGGACATGCACAATGAAATGAAAGCCGGGCAGACAATTGCTCAACTCAACGACTTCATTGCCGGGATGACGCCTCAGCAGGCAACGGTTCAGTTATATGAAGTTGCCAATGAATACCGGAAAAATCATGACTGGGATTTCTTTGAATCGGTATTGATGAAAATCGTGGAAGATTTTCCCGCTCAGCCACTGGCGGCGACAGCGGCTGTCGATCTGATTCAACTATGGGGTTCGCAGGAAATGAGAGCGCTGCGTCTGGAAGGGCGTCAGGCCACAAAAGTCCGCCAGCAGGTCGATCAGAACAAACTTCGAAATGATCTCAATAACATCCGCCCAGCCTCCGGTGAATTTGCCGAGGAATCCCCCTCACCCATTGTTCCTGCTTTTATCGAGACGGAAGCGGATGCTGCGATCAGTCCCGGGAGTCAGAACGATCAATCGAACTGGAACACCACCTGGACCCAGCGTGCGATCTCTCTGTATCAGTTTCTGCAGAAAAATCATCCCAATACCGCCAGCACCGCAGAAGTTCAGTTCCCGATTGCGAGCCTGCTGCGAGCTCAGGGAGCGACGCGACCAGCCAATGAACTTTACGGCAATTATCTGGTTGGAGATGATTTGGGCGAGAATCAGATTCGCAATCCCCGGCTCGCGATTGCCGAACTGGAATTCTGGCTGCAAAGTCAGTCTGGTTTTGCTCCCGGAAACTTTTCGATATGCCACTTCACCGAAGCCGCCCCCCGGCTCGATGCCGAGTTAACAGAAGACTGCTGGAAAACCGCAGCTGAACTTCGGCTCACTTCGACACTGGGAAATCCACAGGTGATGAATGCTACTTCTGAAGAGACTCCGATCGTCCTCTGCAGTTTTGATGATACCTACTTTTATATCGCAGCCAGTTGTCCACGCCGTGAAGGACTACCCGAAAATCTGCCAACAAAAGGGGAACGTCATTACGATGCCGACCTGAGCGGATACGATCGACTGCAGTTCGCCATCGATGTCGATCGCGATTACTTTTCCTCCTGCGTCTTCGAAGTCGATCAACGCGGGTTGACTCACGATCATTGTGGAGATGACCCAACCTGGAATCCCGAATGGTATGTCGCCTGCGATGGAGATCAGAGTCACTGGCGGGTAGAAATCGCGATTCCACGCAGCCAACTCGAAACGTCAGGTCCATCTGAACAGGATCCAGTCTGGTCGGTCGCAATCACCAGAATTCTGCCCGCTCAAGGGATTCAAAGCTGGAGCGGACAAAAGCAGGAAGAACTGCAACTCGGCTCTTATGGCTGGCTTCAACTGAAGAAGTAAACCGCTTGTGTTTTCAGATTTCGTAGGGTCCGCTGTGCGGACCGATTATAGATGTATTCTTTAAAAAGCGGAATTTGAATTCCTCGCGGATTCCGGTCCGCACAGCGGACCCTACTGTACTGAAGAAGTAAACGGAGTGCGAAAAAATTATACAAGCACGAAGCCCAAGCGAGTGTGTCATGCTGTCATTCAACACACTCGCTTGGGCTTCGTGCTTGTAAATGATCAGCTCAAACTGTCACCCTTGGTGACGCGAAGAACTTCATCTACGCTGGTCACTCCTTTGGTGACGAGATCCCAGCCGCATTGACGGAGAGTGGACATTCCCTCTTTGATGGCATGCGAGCGGATAACTCCGGCTGAGGCACGGTTGATCGTCAATTCACGAATCGTGTTATCGTTCTGCATCAGCTCATAAATGCCGATTCGTCCGCTGTATCCAATTTCTGAACATTCGCGGCAGCCAACAGCTTGAAAAAGTTCGCGAGGAATGTTACTGCGGAAATCCAGTGGAAGTTCTTCTGCATGGGGAACATGCGGGACTTTGCAATGTGGACAGAGCCGGCGAATCAAGCGTTGTGCGAGTACCCCTTCAACGGTACTTGCGACCAGATACGGTTCCACTCCCATATCAATCAGTCGCGTCATCGCACTCGGGGCATCGTTTGTATGCAGTGTGCTGAAGACAAGGTGACCCGTTAATGAAGCTTGAATGGCAGAGATGGCGGTTTCGCCATCGCGGACTTCCCCAATCAGAATCACATCGGGATCGTGACGCAGAATACTGCGAAGACCGGCTGCGAATGTCAGGCCGATTTTCGAGTGCACCTGGATCTGACTGATACCCGAAGAATGATATTCCACCGGATCTTCGACCGTGATGATTTTCGTCTCGGGCGATTTGATTTCATTCAACGCACTGTAAAGCGTTGTCGATTTTCCGCTCCCCGTTGGACCGGTCACCAGGATGATACCGTGGGGGAGGCGGATCAATTGATTGAACGGCTTACGGATCTCTGCTGGCATTCCAACGTGTTCGAGATCGAACACCATGCGATCTTTATCGAGCAGTCGCAGCACGATGCCTTCGCCGTGGATCATCGGAATGATTGATACACGCACATCAATTTCACGCCCGGCAACTCGCAATTTGATGCGACCATCCTGAGGCAGCCGCTTTTCGGCTATGTTGAGTCGGGACATGATTTTCATGCGGGTGACAATCGCCCCGGCAAACCGATTGATCTCCGGGGGAACCGCCTGTATTCGCAGCATACCGTCGACTCGGAAGCGGATGACGAGCCCTTTTTCATGAGGCTCGATATGCACATCGCTCGCCTTCTGATTGACCGCTTCAACGAGCAGTTCATTGACGAGCCGAATAACAGAAGGTGCCTGGGCAGATTCAGCCAACTCTCCCTGTTCGTGATCGAGCCCTTCGAGCGGATCGAAATCGTCTTCATCGCTTTGAATGCGAACCAGTTCATTGATGGTGTCTCCGCCTACTCCAAGAAGTTCGCGAATTTTCTCGGCGATTTCACGACGTCTGGCAAGCACGGGAATGAGTGGAATTCCGCTTTGCGTACTTAGTTCATCGACCAGTTCGAGGTGAGCAGGATCACCGACGGCGACCTGAGCATGTCCATTGATTCGAGCATACGGCAGCAATTCATGACGGAAAATTGTTTTCGTCGGAAAGCGGGCGAGCAGTTCGCGATCGATTTCCTGATTCCGCAAATTGACGACATCCAGCCCGAATTCTTCACCAATCGCTGCCAGCCATTGGTCTTCGTTGAGAAGTCCCGACTCAATCGCCACTTCATCCGCCCGCATTCCATCAGCTTCCACCAGCGATTGCAACTGTTCCCAGTTTTCAGGAGTTAAAATTCGCTGGAGAAGTGGTTCGAGATTCATGGTGGAGTCGTTCAGAGAATTTGCGTGACAGGTTTGCAGACGTTAAGTGTGATTATGATATTTATTTCATTTTAAATGGGATCTTGGGCACGCGTTGAACAAGAAATGTTTTACAACAAAAGTGCCACGGCTCTGTGAGCCGTGCATTGTGCGGACTTGTTCCACTCACTCACATTGTTGTAACAACCCCAAGAAACACGGCTCACAGAGCCGTGGCACACACAATTTTACCAAAATCAGACAGGCAGGATGCCTGTCGTACGGAGTCTATCATCGGCCTCTTCCACGATCTCCGCCATCACGGCTGCCACCAAAGGGAGATCCTCCACCAAATGGCGAACCTCCGCCTCCTTCAGAGCGACGTCTCATCATGTCTTCGAAAAAGCGTCGACGAGAATCGTCGCTGCTGCTTGATGAACGATCACTTCCGCCATCACGGGAACTGGATGAAGAATTTGAACTGCTGTTATTGCTGCTGTTATTGGAGTTACTGGTTGAGGATGAAACTCGCCCCGATGAACTTGTCGAGAAGGTGACTTTGGGGATAAGTGTTCCCAATGTTCTTTGAACATCGGACGCATTGGCGTAATCGAGATTCACAACCCGTACTGTTCGCTTGGCTTCGCGGGCGGCTTCATCCAGAGACTGGACCAGTTCTTCAACCTGACGAAACAGAGTTTCATTGCAGGAGACGATAATCTGACTTGTGTTGGAATCAACACCGAGAGTCAGTTCCCCGGCGACCAGGCTTGTTCCGCCTTCGTCCCCGCCACCCGGACCGCGTCGATTCTGGGTTTGCTGGGGGAGCAAATCGACGAATACTTCTTTCAACACTCCGGCTACATCTTCCACGCTCGCATACTTCACTGGAATACTTCGGGCAATACGATCTCGAAACGACTCAGGCAGTTCGGAACTGTCGAGTACTCGCAGCACATCTTCAATTTCCCGAACCCGATCAGCAGGTCCAGAAATATAGAGAGCGTTACTGCGGGTTTCTGGAATGATTCGAATGCTTTCAGCAGTGACCGGTTGAACGGCTGCTTGTGTCGTTAAACGAGATCCGAATGAGGAAGTCGTTGTGCTGGAAGTTGTGCCTGAAACATCGATATCGGGAAACAACTGACGCAGCATTTCAGCAGTCGCAGTCGCTTCGGAAGCTCGCAGATAATAAATCGTCCATTTCGTTTTGGACGCATATTGCTGCAGGATTTTCGTGATCATTGATTGCAGAGCATTCAACTCAGTTTCATTCTGACCAGAGATAATCAACTGGTCGCCAATGATCGTCAGCGAGATGCCTGTTTCCTCTTCAGGTGATGACTTCTTTTCCTCTGACTTTGGTTCTTCTGCTTTTTCTTCAGTTTGAAAAACGACCGCAATGGTCATGAGTGACGTGTTGGAATCATATTGAACCGAATCGTTTTCCTCTGACTGAGACTTTGGTTCTGTCGTCTCTTCACGAACCGGGTCCCGGTCTTCAGGACGGACTACGCGTAAAGGGGATCGACCAGAGGATTTCCACATCTGCTGCAGCATCGGCAGCAAATCGGCTGGGTCCTGACCACCAAGTGGAATCTGACGGACAGGTCCGGAATTTACTCCAAAGATTTCCTGCTGATTACCTGCAGCCTGAGACATCTGCAGAATCAATGTTTTAACCTGCAGCAAGTGATCAGAATTGCCGCGAACAATCAAATTCTGCCCATATAGATCGGGCTGAATAATTGGTGGTTCGGATTCGTTGGCAAATAAGTTGGAAAGTGTCAGCAAAGCCCAGTCGGGATCAAGCCGAAACAGCGGCACAATACCAACATCATTCGCAGATCCTTTCCCGACGATGGTCCGAATCAGTTCAGCAATTTCCCGCTGTGATGCTTCGGTGCCGACAACATGCAACACATCTGCCCGGTCATCTTCATTGATCATCACACCGGGAACCATCGCCATCAGGGTTTGAGCAATTTCATCGAGTTCGCCATCTTCAATTTCATAAACTCGCAGCACCATCCCGCCCGTTTCTTTGAACTGTGTCTGCCCTTCTCTGGCAGGGAGATCGATCTGTTCGATTGCCTGTTCGACGATTAACAGGTCAGCTTGTTTAGCTGCGATCAGCAGGCTGTTCGTGCGGCTATCGACAGTGATACGGGCCTGACCATCGGTGGAACTCGAACTGGAACTGCTATCCGAACGTCCTGAATCCCCACGACCTCGGCCACCATCATCTCCGCCACGCATTCGTTGAGCCATCATTTCCATGAATTGGGAACGAGGATCGGATCCACCTCGACTACTACGTGATGAGGAAGACGAACTGCCATCCATCGAAAGTTGCACGCCGAGTAATGCGCGAATCGTCGGCTCGGCATCCGCAGCTGGGATATGTTTGAGGGTGAATGCCCGAAAGTTCAAATCGTTCGGGCCAGCGGCCAGCTTCGATCCTGCCAGTAATTTATCGACACGACGCAGGTTTTGTCCAAGTCCTGTCACAACCAGGCGATTCGTTGCACCCATGGAAACGACTTCGCCCTGGGGGCCGAGTTGACTACGAACATCTTCTACCAGATCTTCTGCTCGTGTCGTATTCAAGTCAAAAACGACGCGAATCAATTCATTGCTCCCCCGGTTCGGGAGTTCTTCCAGATCAATCGTCGGCACCAGATTCGCTGGGATGCCATTTTCGATGCTGGCGACAATCAAAAACTTGTCTCGTCGTACCAGAATGTAGCCCCGTTGAATCAGATATCCGTTGAGAATATCGAGAGCTTCAACCGGCGTCTTTGGTTCTTTATCAAAATAGGAGAAAGAGCCGGGCGGAGTGGTCTGCATGTCGAGTGTTAAACCGGAAACATCAGCCAGCGTCCGCAGAACATCTTCCCAGTTTGCATAACGGAAGTTGAATTGCAAAGTTCCGGCAGGAGCTTCGCGAAACATTTCGCCTGTTGGCATGGGCTGAGAAGCCGACGAATCTGCAGGGGAAGGAATGACTTGAACAGGCTCTGGTAATTTTGGCGGTTCACCGGGAGTGCTAGATGTCGAAGCAGGGGCCGGAGTCGCCGGCTTTTCCGGCGGAGGCCCTTCTCCAAACAGATCGAGTAAAGATTCCAGAGAATCCCCACCATTCCCTGCCGGTGGTTCATTTTGAGCCTGAACAGAGACTGTCATTATGCCCATCATAAAAACAGCAGGAAAAGTCAGGAGAATCCAGTTTGCAGTTTTATTGAACATGATTTTCACCAGCAGGCATCGTCTTGAATCGAAATGCAGCAATGACGACCTGATTAACAGGAGGCTTACTTTATGTATCGACGTCTGGTCGATTTTACTGGGAAATCGAGAGGATTCACGAATTGAATTTGACAAACTGTGTCAATTGCAACGATTTCGCAGATTGTTCTCGATAACGGCATCACAAAAAGTTTGATCTCTGCGCACACCTTCCCCGTTAGTTCGTCAAGAGATTAAACAAGCATTCGTCTGAAAAGTTTCGTTTAGAAAGTAATTCGCTGACAAAATCTCTTAGATTGATTATTCAAAAGCTGATAAAAGCAAGTCTCTATTCAAACTCATTCATGCAATAGCAGATCAAGAAGGATTATGATGGATATTCAAGTGACTACGACATTTACAATCGAGGGATATCGAATTGTGGAATACAAAGGTCTAGTTCGAGGGATCATCGTGCGTGCTCCGACGATCTCTCAAGGAGTTCTTGGCGGTTTGAAGCAAATGATTGGCGGAAAGATCGGGGCCTACGGACAAATGTGTGAACAGGCACGGGAGCAAGCCTACGAACAGATGCTGGAACACGCTCGGGAACTCGGAGCCAATGCGATCGTCGGCGTCCGTTACGATGCCTCGGAAGTTGTCGATTCTGCGACTGAAGTTCTCTGCTATGGAACAGCCGTGGTGATCACTTCCTAAGTGATGCTCGGTGGTTCGCCATTCATTTTTTCCGCCAGTTGCAATTTTGCATCCCGCCAGCGTCGTTTGACCTGTCGGACGCTGATGCCGATCACATTGGCGGCTTCTTCCTGAGACAGTTCGTGATACCACAGCAGATCGAACATTTCCCGGCTCTCGTCGGGCAGAGATTCTATCGCCTTATGCATTTCCGTCCACTCGGCCACGCGGCCCGGGTCACACGTTAATTCCGCTCCGTCCAGAAGATTTGGAGCATGGCTTTGATCTGCCTTACCGGGGGGCATGGTCGCGTGATTGGCACCCTGCCCCAGTGGCCCCTGGTAATGCCGCGCCAGATCGAGCAGCGTTTCGCGGATTTTTTTAGCAGCTAACCGGAAAAAATGGCGGGCATCATTCAATTCGACACTATGTAATGCTTCGTAGAGCTTCATTGAGGCATTCTGAAAAATGTCATCTGTCTGTTCCCAGCGTGCCACTCCCGGATAGGACTGCTTGATCCGATGAGTCAGACGCATGAGCCGATCGCATGTCAAATTTAAAAGCTCACCGCGTGCTAAGGAATCCCCGGCATTCAACCGGGCAATACAATCTTCCACACGAGCTGTTCCTGTCGTTTGATCCGACATGCGTTACCTCAATTTTGAAATTCGATGCATCACATCCAGTCAGCGCGACCTGCGGCATCTATTATTGGCTATCCGTCGCTCCTGATAAAGTCAATTCCGTCTTAAACAGTATTCTCTGTTCGGTGACAAATATCCAGCCTTGATTGGGAATTCCTTTCCCAAACCGCTTTCCTAATGAAAACGGGGTCAATTTCTACAACATGCTAATTGTGAACGAAATCATTTGGGATTCAGAAGTACTCAGCCTGGAAAATATCTTTACGACCTTAACTGTGCGACTTCGATTGCTCTAACCAGGCAGACCAGGCTTTCATGCGTTCATCATAGTTGGTTGCTTTTGACAAATCTGGTTGCTCAGCATCTGGGATAAGTCGATTCAATCCTTCCAGAATAACACGTTGCACCTGGGGATCGGTTTCTGTCCAGCCGAGTCGGATGAGTGGCTCGCTGAATTCGCGATCGTCCAGTTCTGAGATTCTGGTCACAACTTCGCGCCTACGCTCTCCATCGGGAGAATATGCCAGTTTGATCAGTTCTGATTTTCCCTGAGAATCATCCAGTCGTGCTAACGCAAGCAGAACTTCGAGTTCGATATGTCCGGGAACGGTTCCGATTAACAGTCGTAGTCCACTGGGTCGAGAAGATGTCTCGGAAGCGGTAAGACCTTCAATGACGATTGGGTTTCGACAATACCCAGCTGCTCGAATGGCTGCCATTTGCACGGCCTGATTTCGTTCTTGCAACAAGGGGATCAGCAATGGTGCTAACTGCGGCAATCGATGCTTTTCGACATACTGGCATCCCAGAATCCGAACATCCGCCCAGGGATGCAGGAGTGCAATCTCGGCGACATGTTTCGATTGAGGAGTCGTATCATTAGAGATTGACGAGAGAATCGCCCGGCAGACATGAGGATCCTGTTCATGTTTGAGTTGCTCTCCGAGTAGTCGAATCGTCCACTCGGGCAAGGTTTCCTGAGCTGCGATTTCAGCGAACTGACGAGCGGCCCGGCGTCGTTGTAAGACCTGTTCAGAACCCAGATATTCAAAAGGTTCGCACCCGCGACAGGGAAGTTTCGCTAACTTGATAACTAATGGGTTCAATTCTTTCGTTGCAATTCGATCGAGCTCCCGATTCATCACAACGGGGGATCGTTCTGCTGTACGCTGTAGATCCTGCTCGATTTCCTGCCTCTGGATCGGGCTGAGTTCTTTATCGAGTAGTTGATTCAATTGAGATCGGACTCGGGATTGTTGAGCATACACATCTTCTTCCGGTTGCAGACGACTTGCATCGGCCTGGAAGACTGGCGTCTCATTCCAGGAGATTTCCGGAAGATGCTCGGATTGAATCTGATCGAGAATCTGACGCCGTTGCTCCGGGGAATCTTCAATGCCAGCGATCACAATTTGAAAGTGCTGCTCCAGAATTTCACGAGCCTGCTGACGAGTTTTATACATACCGAGATGAAAGCCGGCTGCCAGAACCGGAAATGCGAGTTCCTTATCCCAGCTTCTCACTGCCTCAACGGCGGCTTGTTGTAATTCCGGATCTCGTTCTTTCACCAGCTTCAATAGAGTCGTATTACTCGATCCGGTAGGATGATCGCCCGCATATTTTGCCACCTGCAACCGAACAGAGCGATCCTCATCGTGGACATATCGTTCCATGATCTCAGGATTTTGATAACTCAATGTCAGCAGGACGAGTGCTTTGTTCTTCCCCTGCTCCTGTTCGAGCCGGCTTGTTAATAATGTGATAACCGATTTGCTCGGCAATAATCCTAAACTGCATAGCGAAGCCTGCTTGACCTGATTATCAACATGACTCAGTTTTTGCGTCAGATACGATTCTGCAAGAGGATGCCGAATCAACGCCAGCCATTGCCCGAAACGTATGACCATTTCAGGCGATTCGTCCCAGCGTTGTTCCCAAAGCAAAACTGGCCACAGACCATCCGGATCCGATGCAGCGACCTCCATCGTGATGGGCTTGATCGAGTCTTCCCAATTCTGAGTCATCTGATCCTGATGATGAATTGCATACACAAGACAGGCATCCATCACCGCGATCCGCATCATTTTTTGCGTTGCAGGGTGTGAGTTCCTTGTGAGCGATTCCGAAAGCCCCGGAATTTTCCGCGGGGGAATTTCACGAGCAATCCCGATCATCAATTCCTGTCGAACGAGTTCAGGCAAATCTTCTTTTTGGAGCACCTGTCCTGGCAGACGATATTTTATCTCTGCTTTTTCCTTTTGAAGAGAGATTGCATAACACCATGCTTCAGCAGCAGCTGCTCGTTGTTGATCTGAAATTTCTTCGTCAGGTTCTTCTGGATCATCTGAAGCGATTTCTTTTTCAACCGCTTCCTGATCTTGCTTATCATCCGTTGAATCATTTGCAGGAGGCCAGATGCGATTCCAGAAATTCCCCTTCTGAACTGAAACTAAGTCCTCTGTGTTCAAATCTTGTGGATTCACATTGAGCTCATTGCGAACAATTCGTGTCAGTCGATTCAGGCGAGTCGTATCCAATTTATCTGGAGCATGATACGCCAGCAAAATGCAGGCATTGCAACCGGAAGCATCATCGAAAGCAGACAGTCTCCACCACTCGGCTAATTCCTCACGAGTCGGTTCTACAAGGCGACGATAGACCGTAGGAAGCTCTTCTGTTTCAGCTTTCGGAGCAGTTCTGTGAGTCTGTTGCTCCTCTATGATTTCAGGTCTCTCAAAATACCAACGAAATTCAGGAGTATGAGCCAGTTCAAGGATTGCACCTGGTCCAGCGAAGGGATCAGGCCAGACATGCTCGAATTGCCAGCGTCCTGCTAGCACTGTAAAACCTTCAACTACTGACCGTTCAATCCGAGATTCGCTGGCTTGATCGACCGAATGATTCGTCTTCGCGTTCTCGATTGAACTCTGGAGTAAGCTCAACTGACCGACAGGAAGATTTTGGCATCCAGCACTCATCAATAGCAGCAAACACGCAGTGAGCAACGTTCCCCCGTGAAGTGTGGCTCCTGCAATGTCCGTACTGCGAACGCGTCTGTATGAATTTGATACAGAACGTGTTCGCCGTGCACGATGCAAACAGAACAAAAACATGATCTCAGATCAGAAGGAAGGGATGGCTTAACCCGTTTGGGGTTGGATGGCGTGTTAAAAGGTACCTTGAAGTCGTTGAATTCGGAAGTGCATCTCAAACGAAGCGGAGGACTACCGTCTGTTCAGCAAAATAGCCCCTCTTGGACCTCATTTTCAGATTTTCCGGCCATCTCAATCCATCGATCACGATCGATTTTTGTAATTTCTTCAAGTTCCAATGCGTCGATCGTGTTTTCAAATTTCAAGAAAATAATTCGGATACGTCACACACTGCATCGACGGTGCTTCAATACTGTGAATTCCTCACATCAAGTTTTCTCATGATCATGCTCATCGCTGGAGCAATAAGAACGGTTTAAGTCAGACCAAATTCTGAGAAGCAAACATTGCGTGTATGAAATGCGATGAACGGCTAACTGATATTCGATTCCTGACAGGTGAAGTCCATGACATTCGCAGCTCATTTTCATCGAAGAAGCGATGACAAAATTGAAAGCAAATCGTTGAACGACAAGGGAAGACCAAAGCATTCTTAATCCACTGGAAGCCCTAAAGAACCAAGAAATGGGAGGAAATCAGTAAAAAAAGTACATGATTTTGAAATTTTTTTTCGAAGTTTAAGTCCGTAAAATCACACAATTCCTGGCAGGAAATTTATCAACATCAGGGGATGTTACGGCTTGTATTCAATCCAGCAATACTCACGTGATTTCAATCTAATGGAATCCACTACTGTTGACCTGATGGTCTACTGCAGTTGTCGTGTCGCCAGACTGGCACTCTTTCAGTAGCATGGCCAATTGAAAATCTCCTTGATTTTAAGCACTTTATGTAATGTCGGCTTTCAAGGCACGTGAACTCTGAAATTGAACCCTAGGCAACAATCATTATTGGGCATGTCTACTGCTGCGACTGATTGGCCTGTGAACGAGAAAAGTACAGAACATTCTCAGACATCTTTCCAATCGACATCAGCTTGTGCGAGATGGATTCGAGTGATGAAAATGAGTGCCAAAGTAAAAAAAATCGCAAGAAAAATCTCTTGCGTTATTTTACGAAAACCTTACATTGGGGCAGATTTGTGTAAGTCCTTTTGTGGCAAGGGGTGATGGTCAACTCCAATCGACGTAAGTCGAAATCAGGAAGTGACACTCACTCGACCGAAGCCGAGGACTTCAGGCTGATCATAGGAGGTCAGTCTGGAAAGGATTCATTATCGTGGGATTTGGTTTGCCGATTTCTTTTGCCCGGTAAGCAGCGGTGAACCAACCACTACCGAACTCTGAGGAGGAGTGAACGTGGCCAAGAAAAAGGCAGCTAAGAAAACCGCTAAAAAGGCTGTTAAGAAGACAGCTAAAAAAGCCCCAGCTAAGAAGGCCGTCAAAAAGACTGCCAAGAAAGCAACGAAGAAGGCTCCAGCCAAGAAAGCTGTGAAGAAGTCTGCTAAGAAAGCTGTCAAAAAGACAGCCAAAAAAGCCGTCAAGAAAACAGCAAAAAAGGCGACTAAGAAAACTGCGAAAAAAGCGACAAAGAAGTCCTCCTAGGGCAACTACGACGCAAAATGCATGAAGCGATCAGTCCTGCTGATCGCTTTTTTTATTGCGCTGGATGTTGCCGTGGGGTTCCTGACAGGTACGATGGAATGAAACGAGGAATAATCTTTAACTTCAAGTGGATTGGGTTATGTCGGAGCGTGTTGTACTGGCGATGAGCGGAGGGGTTGATAGTTCTGCGGCCGCCTACTTGCTCAAGCAGCAGGGATATGAAGTCATCGGTCTGTTTATGAGATCGGGGGCAACGGATGAGGTGTGCGCGATTGACGACCCCAAATCACTGCCCGTTATTAATATCAAGTCCCATAAACAGGGGTGCTGTAGTGCTTCTGATGCCGCCGATGCACGTCGTGTTGCTGATGAACTCGATATCCCTTTTCACGCCTTGAATTTTCAGGATGCCTTTGGGCGTATTAAAGATTATTTCGCGGATGAATATCTGGCTGGCCGGACTCCGAATCCCTGTGTAATGTGCAACAACTGGTTGAAGTTTGGCCGACTGTGGGAATTTGCCAAACAGGTTGGTGCGACGAAAATCGCGTCCGGACATTACGCTCAACTGGAAATCGACGCTTCAGGGAAGACACATCTGTTTCGAGGGCTCGACCTCTCAAAAGACCAATCTTACGTTTTGTTCGGCATTCATCCCGATCTGCTACCTCGCATTTTATTTCCAGTGGGAGGATATCAGAAATCGGAAATCCGTGAATTAGCCGGAGCCGCTCGACTGGAAACGGCCAATAAGAAAGACAGTCAGGAAATTTGCTTCATTCCCGACAACGACTACGCAGGATTTGTGAACCGATATCGAGGCGAGCAGCAGACGGCTGGAAACTTTGTGACTCAATCGGGTGAAGTTCTCGGTCAGCATCTCGGGTTTGAACGATTCACAATCGGCCAGCGTCGCGGGCTCGGCATCGCCTTCGGCTCCCCGAAGTTTGTTCTGGAAATCCGCCCGGAATCCTGTGACGTTGTCCTCGGAGACTACGAAGAACTCGGACGAAAGGGACTGATCGCAGATCGCACCAACTGGCTGGCGGAAGTCCCACGAACATTCCGTTGTCAGGCTCAGATCCGCTATCAGCATCGTCCTGCAGAATGTGAAGTCATCTGCCGGGACGATGGCACGATTGAAGCTCATTTTGATCAACCCCAATACGGCGTCGCTCCCGGACAGGCGTTTGTCTGCTATGACGAAAACCGTGTCCTGGGAGGAGGCTGGATTCGTGAGAGTCTGAATCAGGAAGCCTCTTTGAATGAATCTCATTCGACTACAACATTATGAAGCCCACTTACTGTTTTTTATGCAACTTTGAACAGTTCGCTTACGCTCCAGAAGTTTCTCTTCGCAGTTCTGAATAGAGTCCCCTGTTGCCCAGACTGTGCAGATTGGATCTCCCCGGGAAAACGTCATCCCGCCTCGTGGCATATCGGAAAGCTGTGGGGTTTCCCAAGCAGTGTATTCCATAGTGGAACCTCCCAATTGTTCAATGACGGGCCGCCAGTCCCAGTCGTCCGGCAATTGCAGAGAGGCAGTGGCGAACAGAAATGCTTTGCCGATTGCCGGAGTCGAGATGTAATCAGGTGTCAGACAAGGAAACTTCTCAGCTGTATCGCTCGCTTGAAACAGCTTTAGAAAAGCCGTCTGATGTACCAGTTCCAGAATCTCCAATGCGGCTGTGTATCGCGGGTTGACTTCAATGACTGCTGGTCGTTGCTCTTTGATTTTGAAATCAAATCCCCAGACTCCCTGAAGATGAAATACCCCTGCGAGTCGACTACCAATTTCCCTCAGTTCTGTAGTCATATTATGACTTGACCAGACTTTCTGATCGGGTTCATTGATCGAGCGAACAGACGCAATAGTCCCAGTGTAAGCAAATGGATTATCGGGTAATTCCATGCAGCCTGTGAGTTGCTTAGTGATTCCCAGAAACTCTGCCTGATGCAATTCAGGCTTTATTGGGGAAAAGAACTGAGCCGAGTAAACCGGCCCGGTAATAAATTCCTGATCGTAATAACCATCCAGTGGCAGAGTTTCGTCGTCGTCGCTAATGAGATGAATCCCAAAGCCTCCCGTATTCGCTAATGGCTTTCGAATCCAACGACGAGAGCCATTGGAATCGTATCCTGGCCTGCCTGTTGAATTCGAGCTGGATCGAACTGCGAGTGATGTATGGCTGCCAGTTTCCAGCACCAGTTGTAGAATTACGGGATTGCGAATGCGCTGGATGATTTCTGCCGAATTCCCCAGGAGGGGACGTTTTGCCGCGATGAACTGCAATTGCTCAAGTCGATTTTCCCATCCTCCCGTCGGTAGAAAGGGAATGTCTTCCGGAATCTGATTCCAGAAAGCATTAGTGTCTGCGGACACTAATGCTTGCGAAGGGAAATCGAGATCCCGACACTGATCGAAGAGAATCGGATTCAAGCCAGCTCGCACCGCTGACCAGGCCGCCGCCCTTGTCGAGAATCCTGAAATCAGTAGTTGGTTGGAATCAGGCATAGAGTATTGAGTAATTTTAAAACGGTGAAAATTCGCAAGTACAAAGTCTCAGTAATTCACACTTCATTCGCTTCTCCTTTGACTTGTTTCAGTGCTTGATTGAACTGCGTTTCACAGAAGCACAGGATCTTAAATCAACGAATGCTTGTCTCAAACTGGAAATTAAGCTGCAAACATGATATTCCTCACACTGGTTGTACGGCAGTACTACATGTTACTATGTTATTAATAACATTTGATGTTACTGTCTGTTTCAGGTTGCAAGAGTATTTCGGGTTTTATCATTCCTTAAACATTCATCAGCGGCAACCACAATTCGAAGAGTTGTTTTCTGACTCGGAAGACTTAATTTGAGAACACTTTGTATGTCCATCAGGGCATCGTCCAGAGCAATTTGCTCACACTATAATTATTGATTGGTCCAGCACCAGCAAAAGGAGAACACCATGGGAATGCGTATTGGCGAAGCTTTAGTCGGCGATGGAAATGAAATCGCACACATTGACTTGATCATCGGGGAAAAAGACGGCCCTGCAGGCACCGCGTTTGCCAATGCTCTGTCTCAGCAAACGGCCGGCCACAGCAATTTGCTGGCTGTTCTGGAACCGAATCTCGCTGTCAAACCCGCAACGGTGATGATCACAAAAGTGACGATCAAAGGTGCCAAGCAAGCCGTGCAGATGTTTGGACCAGCTCAGTATGCTGTCGCTAAAGCAGTTGCAGATTGTGTTGCTGATGGCGTGATTCCGAAAGATCAGGCTGAGAATCTTGTCATCATTTGTGGTGTCTTCATTCACTGGGATGCAGCCGATGACAAAAAGATTTACGAATACAATTACGAAGCAACCAAATTGTCGATTCAGCGCGCGATGAAGAATGAACCTTCTGCTGACGAAATGATCGCAAAGAAAGATTCTGCGAAGCATCCTTTCTCAGGTGTTTAATCGATCGGTCTATGAAAAAAGAGCCTGATAAGTAGTATTACTTACCGCACAGGTGTTTTAAGACAACTCTCGTTTTCCATGAGAACGGGAGTTGTTTTTTCGTTTGTCACCGGAGAATAATATGTGAATCTGATTCCATGAATTCGGGCAATATCAATGAGTATGATTTGAAATGAAGCGTATCCTTTTGCAACTTGACAGTGATTCCCATCCAAGCAGTTTCGATGCCGTGACCGCAATTGACGGTGGAGTTGATCAATTATTGTCATACGGAAATGTCTCTGCGGTGAATGTGGTATCTCTGGTTCAGGGTGCGATGTTTACACGCTCTCCAAAGAATCTGCATAACACTGCAATATTTCTTGGAGGGAGTAACGTCGAAGCCGGTGAGTCCCTCATGAAACGAATTCAGGAGCAATTCTTTGGACCCATCCGCGTTTCTGTCATGATGGACTCCAATGGTTGCAATACCACCGCTTCTGCTGCTGTTATTTATGCGCAGTCTCACTTGAAACTTCAGGAGACAAAATCGGTGGTTCTTGGGGGAACGGGTCCTGTAGGACGACGTGTGGCGAAACTCCTTGCTTTACAGGGGAGCCACGTTCGAGTTGTTTCTCGCCAGATAGAACGGGCACGGCAAGTTTGTCTGGCGATCGATAGTGACTCAGGATTGCTTGAACCTGCAGCATTTACTGAGGATCAGCAGATTCAGGATCTGACTTCTGATGCCGATCTCATTGTCGCTGCCGGGGCAGCCGGGGTCGAATTCTGTAAACTCGATGAACTTCGAAAACTCGAAAAACTGAGAGTGGTGATTGACTTGAATGCCGTTCCTCCCCTGGGGATTGATGGCATCGAATCGAGCGATAAGGCTCGGAAGGTCGATCACTTACTTTGCTATGGAGCCGTGGGTGTCGGGGGATTGAAAATGAAACTCCATCACCAGATGATTTCAAAACTCTTTGAATCCAATGATCAGATTTTCGATACGAAATCGATCTTTGAAGCTGGTCAGAAACTCCTTTAGTCCATTTTCAAATGGTTTCTGCAGTCGCTTGGACTCCAGATGACCATAAATCGCTGTGTTTGCTCTTGCCGAACGCTGCAGGTGATTATTGAATATGCTCTGGAAGTTATGCAAATCGCTACTGTTCGATTGGGCTCCCTCGAAGGGTGGATGGATAATAACCTTTTGCGAACGGATTCCCTGGGACTGTTCCATTTAAACTTTAGGTTGTGTGCCACTGGCTTCGCCAGTGCAAGTCGAGGCTAACTCATATGTTACGATGCACTGGCAAAACCAGTGGCACCCGATTATTTAATTGGAACAGAGCACTGGATCCACATAGTCCTCAGTGTCCAGAGAATGCACTTTGGCATTCAATTGCATCAACCAGCTAATTTACAGGGGCCTCTGGAGGCGGTTCTCAACCAAAGCGACCCTACTCTTGGACAAGCCTCGGGGAATTGCGTATCCTGTATTGCATTGTTTCGTTTGATTTCTTTGATGAAAGTTGAAGACGTATACATGCTCAGAGAATGCTATTGAGCATATTTAAAGATAACTTGCGGTAAAGTTTGAGACTTTACAATTCTAGAGCAATTTCAAAAATTACCTGCAGCGTTCGGCAGGAACAAACACAGCGTTTTCAGGACATTTAGTGTCCAGGCGAATGCAGAAACCATTTGAAAATGGTCTAATCAGAGATGAAAGTTTTTTTTGCGACCGCAAGTCGATAGCAATCACTTCAAGACGATCAGGTTTGATTCACAAGCCCGTCGACAGAAATAAGTATTGAACTGGGTTTTCTGGCTGCGATTATGACTGAAGAATTTAGAGTCCCAGATTCCGACGCGAAAACCATTGATCTGCTTCTTGATGCCTGGGAAGAAATGGTGGAGCAGGGCGAGCGACCGGCTCCGGAAATTATCTGTCGGGATCACCCCCACCTGCTGGCAGAATTTGTGAGCAAAACTGAAAAACTCGCCCAAGTTGCGGATCAACTCAAACCTAATGAGATGACTCAGTTGAGCGATCCTGAAGGCTCTCCGGAACCGATTCCAGCCGAAGAGATACAATGGAAATGTGACGTCAGGCGGCTCCGATATCATGCGCATGGGGGACTGGGGATTGTCTTTCGAGGGTTTGATCAACAACTCCATCGCGATGTCGCCATCAAATTTATACGTGAACGGCGTCGTCACAATCCGCTCGATACCCAGCGGTTTCGAGTCGAAGCAGAGATCACCAGTAGACTCGATCATCCCGGCGTTGCGCCGGTTCATGGCTATGGCATCACCGATAATGGGGTCCCCTTTTATTCGATGCGAATGGTCGAGGGGCAAACCCTTCAGCAATTCATTGATGATTATCACACCCGATTAAAAAAAGACGAACTCCCTCGCGAACACTCTCTCGACTTTCGCAAACTGCTCAGCTCGTTTGTCAGTGTCTGCAACACAATTGAATATGCCCATACGCGAGGGGTAATTAACTGCGATATCAAGCCAGGCAATGTCATGCTCGGAAAGTATGGCGAGACAGTTGTGCTCGATTGGGGTTGTGCCAAGTATGTTGGTAGTGAAGGGAAAGCAAAATCGGTTGGTGAAGAATCGCTCAAACCGCTTTCCGATACCGGTGGTGACTCCGCTTCCGGTGGAACTGGGGGAACGCCGATCTATATGAGTCCGGAGCAACACGCTCAGGCCGAAGATGTCGGACCGTCCTCCGATATCTATGGCCTGGGCGTGACGCTCTATCGCTTAATAACGGGACGACCTCCCTTTCCGCCTGACAATTCTCTTTCAAAAATTCGCGAATCTGTTATCCGCGGAAAGTTTCGTAAGCCGACTGACCTTTGTCCATGGGTTCCGAAAGCACTCGAAGCGATCTGCCTGAAAGCCATGTCGCTGGTCCCGGAAGATCGTTATGCCTCCGCTGCAGAAATGGCCAAGGATCTCGAACGTTATCTGGGCGATGAAGAAGTGATCGCATATGCCGAACCACTCTCCCGAAGAGTCTCACGACTGATGCGACGACATCGCGGCGTCTCTCGCGTGCTCATGATCAGTGCGATTGTCTTGATTCTTTTTTCAACGGCCTTTGCGGCAATTATGGGGCAGTTGGCGAATCGGGAATCGTACGCTCGCCAGGAGGCAACGCAGCTTCGAAATCGTTCTCTGCAGGTGGCTGCCCGCTCTGCTGCGACATCAATGGCATTGAAAATTAACGATGCCTGGCGAATTCTCGAAATCGAATCCAACTCCCAACACCTCCTTGAACAGATGCAGGGGCCGGGCAATCAAGCCGATTCGACACAATGGATTGACCTCCAGCAATGGCTGGTGAAACGAGCTCAGTCCCAGGAAAAAGCAACGCAGGCTTCCAGTTGGTTTTTATGTAATGCCGATGGTGTTCAAATTGCACGCTATCCACTTGAAGATAAATCCGGAACAATTTACGACAGTATCGGCTCGAACTACTCTCATCGAGATTATTTTCATGGCAATGGAAATGACCTTATCGTCGGTGAGCAGGGGACGCCACCACACATCGAAGACATCAATCTGTCGACAGTTTACCAAAGTAGTAATACTGCTGACTTGAAAGTCGCATTTTCCATTCCAATCTGGTCAACTGGAAATCGTGGGGGTGAGCGTCAATTTCTGGGTGTGCTCGGCTATTCTGTCGAACTAGGCCGTTTTGCGGTACTCCAGGATGAAGCCGAGGGACGACTTATGCATGAAATTTCTGTTCTCGTCAATATGCGAGGTTCCTCAGCTGATAAGAACTCGCAGTTTGGGATGATCTTACAACATCCCGATCTGCAGGCGATGTTGCAGAAGTTAAATCCCAGCTTAAGCGATATTCCCCGATTGACGCAGGATGACCTCACCACAATTGAAAATCACAGATCGCGAAGAATCGAACAGATCCACGATTCCGGGT
>TARA_R100000789_G_scaffold23779_1_pt1 | contig 28588 bp, 20 predicted proteins | sample TARA_R100000789 | Tara Oceans TARA_R100000789 (sample SAMEA2623403) | marine metagenome | biome: marine biome (ENVO:00000447); feature: mesopelagic zone (ENVO:00000213); material: "saline water (ENVO:00002010), including plankton (ENVO:xxxxxxxx)" | depth 450 m
CTGTCGTGAGTTACCATCAATAGAGTCATGGTGCTTTTGGTAAGGTAAGCTTCCAGCCACTCGATCATTTCAACATCCAAGTGATTGGTTGGCTCATCCAGGATCAAGAGGTCAGGATCATCTAATAATGCAAATGCCAGAGCTACCCGTTTTCTTTGCCCACCAGACAGAGATGAAATGGATTGATCCAGATCATGAATATTTAATACGCTTAAAATTTGATGCAGTCGTTGTTCATAATCCCAGGCATTTGCAGCATCCATTTTTGCGAGCGCTTTATCAAATGCTTCCTGAGTTTTCTCATTATAATTTTCTGCTTGTGCTGCTACGGCTTTTTCGTATTGCTGAACAACTTTCACCATTTCATTTTCGCCATGCGAGATGAATTGGTTGATGGTCATGGAATCGTCAAGTTCAGGTTCTTGCTCGAGAATAGCTACTTTTACTCCGTTTCGAATCATTACCTCTCCTGAATCAGGAACTTCTTTTCCAGCTAATATTTTCAGTAAAGTTGATTTTCCAACTCCATTTTGAGCTATGAGAGCTGTTTTATCACCTTTAGAAATGCCAAAGGTGAGATCTTTGAATAACAACTTAAGCCCGTATTTTTTACCTAGGTTTTCTGTGGAAAGGTACGTCATGTATGATTTGAAATAGTAGTCTTGATGAAGTAGGTAATATACAGCTATTATTAATGCATTCGTGAGCTTAGTTCAGATTTAATTAATGAAATGAATTAATGGGTTTGAATGATCAATTCTAAGTCCTCAAAACTAGCGCAAAGCCTCACCAGAGTGCCGGATTTTGAATAATTGAATAAAATTATTTTATTTGGTGAAAAATCAGGTTAAGTAGGTTTAAAAATAATAGAGGGTAATATGGGGTCTAAGCTAGTCGTACTAACAGCATTTTTTTTATTCATTTCAACAGGGATACAAGCACAGATCATATATCCTGATAGTGCTACTGTTCAGCTCGGTACGGATGAATTATTTTGGGATTTCGATACCAGGAAAACGGATGTAAATCCTAATGTTTCTTATGGACCTGATGGAGGTGTTACTGTTTTTTCAAGAAACGACAGTGTATTTATGCGATTCGGAGCACCGGAATACACGATCGTATATAAAGCTAAAACTTTAAATGATCTGAAGGGAGGCGGGAATTATGAAGTGGTATCAGCAGGAGAAACGGCAGGCAATTATCCCGGGAGTAATGATCCGAATCCAGGAAATTTTGATTATAAGATATGGCCATCAGCTAATGGGAACACAGGTGCAAATAGCTTTTTAGGTAATGATGGGAACTTATATCGTGTACAGTACCAAGAATTTCTCGGCTGGGAAATCGACAGTTTAGTAACAAACAATATCTGTCCTGATCCTAATGTAGTAACATCATTGGAAGGTGGACTTGAAAAATGCTGGTATAACGGATTTGTACTTACTAAATCTACAGATGGCGGAGATACATGGGCATTAGCGAGTTCAGATCAGGACAATTATGTAGTAGCATCCAGCCCTTATAAGCTTCAGGAACAAAACAATACTACCAGACATGGGGTTTTTCCATGGAATAATGCAGATTCTTTTTCGCGCGTTTTCAAAGTGGGAAGTTATTATTATTTCCCGGTGCAGTTTTGGACTCAAGACGGGCAAATAAGTACGATAATGAGAACGGATGATATTTCTGACGCTTCAAGTTGGAGATATTGGGATGGAAGTGATTTTACAATTCCCAATGTAAACCCATATTACGATGTAATTACCGATCCCGAATCACATCTTCCTCCACCCATCGAGAATAGCGGATACCTACATTTTAATGATGCAAAGGCAACTGTAGAAGGTATTACCTATAGCAGCTATTTCGGAAAATATATTCGAACTCAAATAAGAGCATACAATAGTAACCCGGAGATTATTCCAGGTGTATATTTTCATCTTTCTGATGATGGTTTTAATTGGTCGGGTCCTCAATTATTATATAGACTATCAAATGCAAGTGAGCTGAATAATGGAGTAGAGTTAGGTGGTAGATCAGAAAATTTTGCTTATCCGGTATTAGTAGATCAAACAAACCCGGGATCAGATACTCTAGGGCAATCTGCATGGTTATTTTATGTGACTTTTAACCCCGCAAATACAGGTAATGCTGATAGAAATATTCGAAGGGTTCAAGTTGATTTTGCTACCCACTCGGTTACCGGATTTACTGTAACTCATACAAATCTAAACCTTCCTGAAGATGCAAATCCCGGTGATGGATATTGTGACAATGGTTATGGCAGATGCTCTGTAATCACAGCTATTAACGAGTCCAATCAAAGACCACCATGGGTAGCTGCATCAGAAGAATTAGTTATAGAATTCGGGAATTCATTAAGTGGTGTGATTACAGAAGATTATGCTTCTACAGTTACAAAGAAAATTGTTATAGATGGAACTACGCACTCTTCCTACGTTGCAAATACTAATGCCCCCACTGAAGGCTGGAATGCGACTTTACCGTTTGAAATAGAAAGTGGGTTAAACTTTCAAGGTTCCGGACACTTAGTGAAAGGAGTTCATATTTCAAGCATTTCAGTAGGAAGTGAAAGCGATACTTCTGCAGTCAGAATTATAGGATCAAGGATCGATACACTGAATTTATATGGTACAACTGAAACACCATCAGTAATAGGTGGTCAGTTATCATCCGAAGCAAATTTATTGGGATCAGTCACCATGTTTGGTAACGCTGACACTCTTACCGGAAATCTAATTGGAATGGATGGAACCGGATCTGCGATAATAGATCCCGGAGTCGCTTTTATAACGATTCAAAATGCAGGAAATGTTATAAGCAATAATGTAATGGGAAATACAAATTATCGTGGAATTAACATATCTAATGGTGATGGAAACCTTATTACAAATAATGTAATTGGTTTTGCACCTTGGGATGGTAGCGACAAAGGTACAGGCGGAGCAGGGATTTCTGTTGGTTCTTCAAACAACACTATTTTAGGAAATGTGATTGGCTTTACAAAAGGCGAAGCAGCAATCTATATGGATAATCAATCCGGGAATACGATTGCAGGAAATTATATCGGAGTTGATCAATCAGGAAACGATAGAGGAAATTCGGTTGCCGGAATTTGGTTGGCTGGAGGTTCCTCAAATAATATCATAGGAACAAGTGATGGTAGTAGCCCTAATACTATTGCCAATAATACCGGCGCTGGTGTAGACTTTAATGTCGCCACAGGTTCAGGGAACACGGTTACAGGAAACTTGATATTCAACAATGAAGGTGGGGCCATAGCTAATTATTCTCACATTCAAGTTGCAGAACCTCCCAAAGTGTATTCCGTATTTAAAAATTCTAGTGCAGACTCTTTATTTCTTTACTTCACAGATATAGACACGCTTATTGAAAATGGCAACAACCGGGTAGAATTATTTCTGACGTCAGATTCCGCCTCAGAAGGACAAGGAAATGAATATTTAGGTGGCTTCGATATAGATATTCAAACATCCCCGGAAATGGAAATAGTGTTGCCGAATGGAATTGACTTCGGCACATATCCTAAGCTTTCACTTACAGTTACGGGATCTAGTGGGAATACTAGTTATTATTCGACTCCAAGGAATGTACTTGACCCAACTCAAACTCCGATAGTATCATTTAGCAGAGATACTATTTCTACAATTCATAACGATCAGACTCGAATAGAAGGTGTAGAAGTGAAGTTTTACAACACTGGGAATGAATACCTGGATTGGTTTTTTGATAATGAGCAAGCCTGGGCCTTTACTGAGCCAAATAATGGGATTTTAGCTGCCGGTGACTCTGTTACAATTGGAATTACTCTCGACAGCCGGGATTTTTCTGAAACAGATTTATTGAGTGATGTTTTCGAACTAAAATCTAACTATGTGAATAATCCAATAGTGGAATTACCGGTGGAGATTGATTTATCCTCTATTTCAGCGGAACCAATGATTTCATTCGGAATGGACACATTAAATCTAACTTATCAGAAGGAACCCGGTAATAAAGTTTATACTGAATCTTTCTATATGCATAATTTAGGTGTATCGGGATTAGCCTGGAGATTATCGAAGAACCAGCCATGGATGGGAAATATAAATCCAATTAGTGGAACTCTATCTGAAAATGATAGCGTTGAAGTTTCAATGGATATTTCAATAAACGGAGGTATGCAAACGGGTATTTACCAGGGAATTTTAGTAGCGTTTGGAAGTTATGGTGGAGGAAGTGAAACAGCTTTTGAACTATTCGTGACTTTAGAATTAATCGATGATATCCCACCACCTTTAGAGCCCACAATTCAAATTATGGGTGAAGATAGTTTGAGCATCTCAGTTGATTCAATACAAGTTCAATTTGAAGTGGCTAATTTTATTGTTGGCCCAAATCCAGAAACCTCAAATGGGAAAGTAAAAGTATTTCTTAATGATGAAGAATTGTTACAACGTACTTCAACGGATGCGTTTTATGTTCATAATTTACAAGAAGGGTTAAACAGCATAATTCTGCAATTATTTAAACATGATAATATGGCTGTAATAAGTGCAAGTGATACTCTTTGGGTTGATGTAAGCCAATTAGTATCTAACAATGAAGAAAGTGTAATTCCCAATGGCTTTGCGCTTTCTCAAAATTATCCTAACCCTTTCAATCCAAGTACTTTAATTCGATATGATATTCCAGTTTCATCAAAAGTAGAGATTTCTGTATATGACGCATTAGGCAGAAGGGTCTCAGTACTATTAGATGCTTATAAATCTCCCGGAAGTTATGATTTGAGATTTGATGCCTCAGGTTTAAACAGCGGGATATATTTTTATAGAATTGAAGCGGGTGGATTTGTGAAAACCAGAAAGATGACCCTAATAAAATAAGCCATTAGTACAATAACTTGCAAAATTCACAATCTCTGCTTAATTGTAAAGTACACCAACAATTTACCGGAGTAAGCTATGCTTGTTAAAAATCTTCTTCAAAAAAAAGGGAAGGAAATCTATTCTGTAAATCCTGATAATTCCGTTTATCAGGCAATTGAAAAGATGGCTGAGTTGGACATCGGAGCGCTGGTTGTAATGAGTAATGATGTTCTGAAGGGAATTATTTCAGAGAGAGATTATCGTAATAAAGTAATTCTAAAAGGAAGAGCTTCCAGAACTACAGCTGTAAAACAGATAATGTCAGACAAAGTGATATGCGTAACTCCTGATGATTCAGTGAATCTGTGTATGCAGTTAATGACAAACAAAAGAATCCGCCATTTACCGGTTTTAGAAGATGAAAAACTTGTAGGAGTTATTTCTATAGGGGATGTGGTAAAATCAGTTATCGAAAATCAAAAAAACGAAATTGATTCATTGAGAGATTATATTACTAGCGGTAGCGGGTATCCGGGGTAGATTTCGTATTTAAATTCGAGCTCATAACCAAATCTCCCTTCGAAGGGAGACGATCTCCAAACAGTTCTTTGGATGATCCGAGGGATTTCGTGAGGTTTATGAGTTAGTAAATTTTACGACATCTCCATTCCGACATCCCCCGCAAAATCTCTGGACGAGATTTTGAGCCCCCTTCGAAGGGGGATTTGGATGCTTTTCATAAGATTTTTGTAAGGAATTACTTCCGAACCTGTCTTATTTGATATGGAAAGGAATACCATCATACCTTACGATCCGGGATTAAGAAGGAGAGCCAGAGAGTTAAGAAATAATTCTACATTGGGAGAAGTATTACTTTGGAAGCAGATAAAGGGGAAACAATTAAAAGTAGGATTTCATAGGCAAGTACCGATCAGTCATTTCATAGTAGATTTTTATTGCTATGAAATCATGTTAGCAATCGAAGTTGACGGAAGCATTCACAATACCATTCAACAAAAAACCAAAGACATTGAACGCCAATATCAACTGGAACAACTCGGAGTTCATTTTATCAGAATTAATGACGCTGATATAAAAAGGAATATGGATTCTGTAATTCGATTTCTGAAACATCGAATTGATGAGTTAACCAACTAAATAAAAGAGAAACTAAATCTCCCTTCGAAGGGAGACGATCATCTAAACAGTTCTTTGGATGATCCGAGGGATGTCGTGAGGTTTATGAGTTAGTAAACTTTACAACATCTCCGTTCTGACATCCCCCGCAAAATCTCTGGACGAGATTTTGAGCCCCCTTCGAAGGGGGATTTATATATTCAATAAATTTGGAAGTTCTCAAAATTCCACCCTTCAAAACTCCTTAACTCTCCGTACATTTGGGTTCTTTCTCAAAAGTCATTCTGAGGATACTTCCGAAGAATCTTCACATACGGATTAATGTGCAGATCTTTCGCTGCCGCTCTGGATGACTTAATACATAACAAACTACAAGTACAGTGAGCGATCAAAAAATAATTTTTTCGATGGTGGGCGTAAGCAAAGTCCACAAACCAAATAAAACCGTTTTAAAAGATATTTACCTTTCATTTTTCTACGGCGCCAAGATCGGTGTTTTGGGATTAAACGGAGCAGGTAAATCTACTTTATTACGATTGATCGCAGGTGTAGATCAGGATTATCAGGGAGAGATCAGTTCTCAAAAAGGAATTACATTTGGGTATCTGGAACAAGAGCCAAAACTGGACCCGGAAAAGACAGTCAAAGAGATTGTTGAAGAAGGTGTTCAGGAAACGGTTGATCTCATCAATGAATACGAAGCAGTGAACGCTGCTTTTGGTGATCCGGATGCAGATTTTGATGCACTCATAGCAAAACAAGCTAAACTTCAGGAAAAGATCGATCAAATCGATGCCTGGGATCTGGATGCAAAACTCAATCAAGCAATGGATGCACTTCGCTGTCCTCCGGGCGATACTTCGGTGAAAGTACTTTCCGGTGGTGAAGCTCGTCGTGTGGCGCTTTGTAGATTGTTGCTCAAAAAACCGGATGTATTGTTACTTGATGAACCAACGAACCACTTGGATGCTGAATCGGTAGGTTGGTTAGAGCAACATTTAGCTCGCTATGAAGGAACTGTAATTGCTGTAACGCATGATCGTTATTTCTTAGATAATGTTGCAGGATGGATTCTGGAATTGGATCGTGGAGAAGGAATTCCGTTCAAAGGAAACTATACTTCTTGGTTGGAGCAGAAATCTGAACGACTTCGTCAGGAAGAGAAGCAGGAATCAAATCGACAGAAAACATTACAGCAGGAATTGGAATGGATTCGTCAAAACCCGAAGGGGAGAAGAGCCAAGAGTAAAGCTCGTATCAACTCTTACGAAGAGTTATTGGCAAAAGATCAGGAAAAGCGAAATGATGATATGCAGATCGTGATTCCTGCCGGGCCTCGTTTAGGAACTAAAGTAATTGTTGCCGAAGGTGTTGCGAAAGGATACGGAGATAAGCTGCTTGTTGAGGACATGGAATTTCAATTACCTCCGGGTGGGATTGTCGGAGTGGTTGGTCCAAACGGTGCAGGTAAAACGACTTTGTTCAAAATGATCATTGGGGAAGAACAACCCGATTCAGGGAAACTGGAAATTGGTGAGACGGTAGAATTGGGCTATGTAGATCAAAAGCGTCCGTTAGATCCAAGTAAGACTATTTGGGAAGAAATTTCAGGTGGACACGAAATCCTGAAACTCGGAAACAGAGAAGTCAACTCCAGAGCATATGTTGCGAGATTCAATTTCAGTGGAAGTGATCAGCAAAAGAAGACAAGCCAAATTTCGGGTGGAGAGAGAAATCGTGTTCATTTAGCCAAAATGTTGAAAGAAGGCGCAAATGTACTTCTGCTTGATGAGCCGACCAACGATCTGGATGTAAATACGCTTCGTGCTTTGGAAGAAGCTCTGCTTGAATTTGCCGGTTGTGCGGTTGTTATTTCGCATGATAGATGGTTCTTAGATCGCGTTGCTACTCATATTTTAGCCTTTGAAGGTAACAGCCAAACATATTGGTTCGAGGGAAATTACGAAGAGTATGAAGCTCATCGCAAAGAACGCTTAGGTATTTCTGAAGATCAGCCTCAACGCATTCATTACAAGAAGCTTACGAGGTAGACAGGTTATTTGGGTGAAAAAGATAAAGCACTTGCAATAGCATTAACGCTCGTGCTATATCCAGCTCCAAAACCTATCCATCTTTTATTGTGATAGTCCCAAAGTTTCTGTGACTCCCCAAAGGCATAGTCTGCACCTATAAATGCTCCTACACTAAAATTTCTAATATTAAAAGTAAATCCAACTCCATAGGAAAGAACGGCTGTACTTCTGGATTCATCGTCTGTTAAAGGAGCCGGTTCAGCTAAGTTTGTGTTTGATTTGGATAAATTTATCAGGCTTGGGCCTGCAAAAACTAAAAAGCTTCCACCAAATTTGTATGATTTAGTACCTTCATATTTTCTGTAGTAATAATTAGTATTTCCAAAATTGAATCCAAAGCTTAGAGAAGCATTAAATTGGCTTTGCATTTTCCCTTCTACAGCAACTGTATCAGCACTTTTTAAACTTGGACGATATTTAAAAGGAACAGTCTGCCCTGAAAATGAAAAAGCCAAGTATTTGATATTGATCTCATCCAAATTGTCCATTTCAAAATAATATTCCTTATTCAATAAATGTTCATTTGAGTCATTTTTCTCTTTAGGGAAGTAGAAATTTACGTTAATTTTATTAAGCTCTGTGGAAGAAGAACTGGGTGTCAATTTTACTTTACAACCATTAAGAATCCAGTTTTGTTTTGATAAGTTAAAGTAATAGCAAAGGTTCTTTAGTTGTGATAATGTAAGTTTCTTTGTTACTGTTTTCTTTTGTTTAATAGTTGTGCCCTTAATAATCTCTTTCGAAATAAAAATGGTGTTATAAGCACCTATTTCATGTATCTCAACAGGAATAAATATCACAGTGTCTTTTGTTACTGTTTTTGTGATAGTATATGTAGAATCGTAGCTCAACGAATATTTAACAAGGTGCCTGTCAAGTAAGTATTCTCTAAAACTAAACGCATCTTGGGAAATAGTTGGGTATGTCAATCCTATCATCAGAGTAATAAGTGCAAATAACTTTTTCATAGTCTTAATATTTTTATTTAAGACTATTCACTTGCTATACTATTTGCACCACACAGATATGTGGTTTCCAAAATACCCCATTCGGGTGATTTATTAGCGAGAACATTCTGAGCATTTTGAATCCATCAACTCACGCTCGAGTGAAATAATAAAAGGAGTGCAAAATGTTTTCAAAAAGAATACTGGTTTTAGGATTGGCTACCATGGTACTTTCATGTGCCACGGTTCAGCAACAGATAGGGAAAGTGGCGTTGAAATTCATGACCAAAAAAGAGGCGGATTTCAACAACATAGCAGCAATCGGAATGTATCAAACCAATGTGTATGCCGCAGATGTAGGAATTACGACATTGGGTACCGAAGATTGGGAAGAAGGTGAAAATTTGGTTGGAGTGCAACTGGTTAAGCCGGGTGGAGCAATTGGAGTTATAGCTCTGGACGGAACAGTTTCTGTAAATGGAGTGGAAGCCAAGAGTTACGGAGGCGGCGCTTATTACGCCAGATTTGATGCGGATGACACGTCTACAAAAACAGTTACATTGACAAGCTCTAACGGTGAATCTACAGAGTTTGAGATATCGTCGTTACCATCGGTTAGGATCAAAAGCATAAATGGCAATAGTACATCCCCAACAGTAGACCTGAGTTCAGATCTAGAAATAGAATTGGATTACGACTCGGAAGCGGAAGGCAAACGAGTAATTGTTTCTTTGATAACCAGCGCAGTGGGAGCCAAAGGTTTTGCGTATTTCCAATCAGCTATAATAAACAACAAAATTACTGTGCCCGCTGACGCTTTTAAACATAAGCACATTGCAGGTGGCGGACCAACCGGTAAGGATGTAACCAATTGGGTTAAAGGAGTAAATCATTTACAAGTAATGATCTTGGAATCAGACAGAGGTACTTCAGGACAACCATTTGATTATTTCAGAAGTGATATGAGATCTTTTGATACAGTTCCTGTTAATGTAACGGGAGATGTTGAAGGAAGAGCTTGGGTTCAGGTAAAAGGCGAATCAGAAGAAAGCTCAGGAAAATTCAAATATACAGCAAATTCATCGAATGCATGGTATGCTCGTCCTTTGGATTCTGATATACAACGAATTGGAATTTCATCATTAAGTGTTTCAGGTACGTTGTATAAGGAAGAAGTGGAAACATCAGAGAGAGATAATTATGCTACCGGTTATCGTGAGATCACGACAACTACTACCACCTTTCAATTTCCCGAATTGGATGATCAATACTGGGATCAGTTTTTGGAAAATATTTATTCTGATCTTACTTCGATGCTTAGAAATGATTACGAAGCGTCAGTAGTAGATGTAGATCAAATAACATCAAATCGAATATATGATGAGTTTTACACTCCACAAGACGAGAATACTAAAGAGTACATTGCTAAAAACCTGAGAAACACTAAGCGACTCGTTCCAAATTCACTGGGTGAAGTTTTAGGGGATAGAACTACTGCGCTTATTGCAGATAATGGAACGTCAGCCAGATTAATGAGAGATATGAATATGGATGCTTTTATGGATGTGGTAATAAATTATCAGGTTGCCGGAGGAGAAAACAATACTATAGTACTTGTTCCTAATGTGAGCTATCGAGTTTCCGGCCAAACTCAGGGTTATGATGGAACATCGAATGTCTGGTTCAACGGAAATATTCAAGGTCCCGGGGTTTCATTCAGTGAATCAGAATTTTCTGACCTGAATGCTTTGAACAGAATTGGCCAAAAAGATGTGATCGTTAAGTTGATCAAACAATCCATCAAAGAATTGTCAGACAAACAAAATGAATTTGGATATCAAACTGTCTGGAAGACAGCACTCGACAACTAGCTATTACAATCATTAGTTAGTTAATAGGTTGATACACTAAACACTTAAAAAGCCTTACAGGAATGTGGGGCTTTTTTACTTGAGGTAAACAAGCACACGGTTACGCTTTATTGATAAGTGATTTAGCTGTAAATAAATGAATACAAGCTAAACTACAAACTTCCACAAAATCCTAATTTTGCTTTTCTGATTTCTAAACCGATATTCAGCAATCCTAGATCCTAGGAATTCACACATAACCGGGAATTAACTGAATGATTGAAAAGCCGGAAGGAAAAGGACTTTTTGCCTGGGCATTATATGATTGGGCTAACAGCTCCTACTTTGTAATTATCCAAACATTTATTTTTGCTGCCTATTTTACCAAAGCCATTGCTGAGAATGTGGAGGTTGGAACTGCCCAATGGGGCAATATGATAAGCATTGCAGGAATTGTAATCGCAATTGGAGCTCCTGTTTTTGGTGCAATAGCGGATCAGGCGGGCAGAAGAAAACCTTGGATCGCAGCTTTTTCAGTTTTATGTATAATTGCCTGTTGTTTGCTCTGGTTTGCAGAACCCGGACCTGATTCTCTTTGGTTAGCATTAGGAATGGGATTTTTAGCTACAATCGGAGCTGAGTTTGCCTTTATATTTTATAGTGCTATGCTTCCAGACCTTGTACCACCCGAAAAACTTGGACGTTGGAGCGGTTGGGGTTGGGGAATGGGGTATGCCGGAGGGTTAGCTTGCTTGCTAGTAGCTTTAGTAGCTTTTATACAAACAGACGGACTTTGGTTAGGATTAGATAAATCTACTTCGGAACCGGTAAGGGCTACATTTATTTTAACGGCTATTTGGTATGCAATTTTTAGTTTGCCTTTGTTTTTTAAAACTCCTGACAATCCATCCCTAAATAAAAAAGTAACAGAAGCTGTTCGAAATGGCTTTATTCAGCTTAAGATTTCTATCAAAGAAGTAGGTAAGTTTAAGAACATTGTAAAATTTTTGTTTGCCAGAATGTTTTATAATGATGCCGTTGTTACCATTTTTGCAATGGGCGGGGTATATGCGGCTGGTACATTTGATATGGACGAAGAGCAAATACTCATGTTTGGTATTGGGCTAAATGTAACAGCCGGTTTAGGTGCTTTTGCTTTTGCATGGCTAGATGATAAGTCAGGAAGTAAATTTACGATTAATGCATCAATACTTGGATTGTTGATACCATTAGTAGCACTTATTATTGTTAAGGATATTACTTGGTTTATCGTTTGGGGATTAATATTGGGTATCTTTGTAGGCCCAATTCAGGCAGCTTCTAGATCATTTATGGCAAGGCTTTCTCCACCGGAACTAACAAACCAGATGTTTGGACTACTAGCTCTTTCAGGTAAAGTAACCTCATTTATCGGACCTTTTTTAGTAGGATTATTAACTGTGCAGTTTGGAAGCCAAAGACTAGGGATGTCGGCTATTCTTGTTCTGTTATTGATTGGTTTACTGCTTATGTTTACGGTAAAGGAGCATGAAGCTCCTGGTATTGAAGTAAATCCAGAATAGTTATAATGATCAATCATATTCCTGAACAAAGAATCGATAAAAAAGCTATTAGTGCGTGGAGATTATCAGCTCTTATTTTCGGCCTGCTCTTTTTTGTGCCCGCTGCTGCCTATGTTCCTATTTCTCTAAGTATTAATAAGTTTGACCCCATATTATTGGTCTTTGCTGTTATTCCTTCTTTGGTTTTATACTTATTTGTGGGATTGGCTATTCCAAACCTCCGCTGGCAACGTTGGAGATACGAGGTAAATGAAGATGCCATTGATTTATTGAGAGGTTTTATTTTTAAAACAAGAACAGTTGTTCCTATAAACAGAGTACAACATGTGGATACTAATCAAGGACCAATCTATCGTAAGTATAAGTTGTCATCAGTAAAAATATCCACCGCGGCTACTACTCATGAAATTCCTGCTTTAGATGACGAAACCGCTACCGAGGTCCGAAATAAAATTTCTCAATTAGTTCGTCAGGTTAAAGAAGATGTCTGAATTTAGAAGACAACATTGGGCAGCTGCAGTTGACCGACTTTTTACTGCTGTTCGCCAAAATTTTGTTACTTTTTTGATTCTAATTTTTGTTGGAACACGTCAGGCTGGGGGAGACTATTTCGTATACGTATTGATTGGAACGATGGCTTTAACTTTTTTTTCAGGAATTGCAGGCTGGTATAGGTTTCAATTTAGAGTAGCTGACGGAGAACTACAGATTAAAAAAGGGATATTTGTTCGTAAGAAGGTCTATATGGCTAAAGAACGTATCCAGGTAATAGATGTAACTGAAGGCTTGGTTCAAAGAGTATTTGGCTTGGTTAAAGTAGAAGTTAAAACAGCAGGAGGAGGAACAGAAAGCGCTACTATAAATGCGATGACTTTTGAAGAAGCGGAGGAGTTAAAGCGAGAACTTCGAGCGAATACCTCAGTAAAAATTGAAGGAGAAGTATTTGAAGAAGGAATCGGAATTGAAGAAGAATTTCTGGACGAATGGAAGATCTCTACAAAAGAATTGGTTTTAGCCGCCTTCACTTCAGGTAATTTTGGATTGATTGCGTCCATATTAGGAGCACTTTCCGGACAGCTCGATGCCGTAATCACAGATGAAGCTATCGATTATATTCAAGGAGCTCTTCCCGGACTAAATAACTTCACACTTATTGTTACCGTTGTTATTGCCATTCTTGTGATATCATGGACGTTCTCTTTTTTAGGAGTTATTTTCAATTATTCCGACTTCAGTGTTAAAAAAACAGAGAAAGAATTACTGATACGATCCGGGCTGATAGAGAGAAAACACATTACTATTCCTTTTGACAGAATACAAGCAGTTAGATTCGTAGAGGGCATATTAAGACAGCCACTTGGTTGTGGTATGTTATATGTTGAAAGTGCTGGTTTTGAGCAAAAAGTGAAAGAAAGATCAATAGTTTTAGTTCCATTTATTTCAAGTGCAAAAATGAATGATTTTTTTGATCGGTTTTTGGCAGATTTCCATATTCCTGAACTAGATATTCATCCCCCGAAAAGAGCATTTTTCAGATATTTGAGAAGACCTAGTCATTTATTACTTCTTGCGATTCCCATAGCATGGTATTTCTGGGAATACGGTTGGTTAATGTCGTTTCTTCTAATACCGGCAACTATTTTGGGGTGGCTTAGGTATCAAGATGCAGGTCTTTATTTTGACTCAAAAATGATTGCTATGCAGTTTAGAAATTTTAATAGGAAAACAGCTTTTATAAGAAGGAAGAGAGTTCAGGTAATAGAAGAAACAGTGAATCCTTTTCAAGAAAGAAAGAGCCTATCAAGCGTAGCAGTTACAGCGGCATCAGGTGCAAAAGGAATTGAGTTTAGTATCAATGATTTAGAAAAAAAGGATGTAGCTGAGATAAGAAATTGGTTACTTACTGGAAACCATATGCCTTTACAAGATGCAGAAGCAGGTTGAAATAGTAGAAATACATCCAGATAGCTTGTTGGAGATTTTGACAGAAGCCAGTCTTCCGGTTTCTGATATAGATCCTGATTCCTCAACTTTTTATGGAGCCATATTTAATAATAAGGTGGTTGGGTGTATCGGATTTCAAGAATTGGGAGAAACAGCGTTACTTCGTTCATTAGCAGTAAAAGATAGTTTTCAAAAACAAGGACTTGGCAAAGAACTTACCAACAAAGTAATTAAGGAAGCAGGAAAACGGGCTAAAGCCTCCATTTATTTATTAACTACTGATGCAGAACTATTTTTTGTAAGAATGGGATTTCAAAAAATAATAAAAGCATCTGCTCCCGACGTTTTGAAAAAAACGAAACAATACAGCGAAATCTGTTCCGACTCCGCTGTAGTTATGAAAATTGACCTAGCCTAATGAAACATCAAGAACCATCATAACACAAAACCCAACCATAGTTCCCAGTGTTGCAATATCCGTATTACCATGATGCTGACTTTCAGGGATAAGCTCTTCAACAACAACATAGATCATGGCGCCTGCTGCAAATGCCAAAGCATAAGGTAAAATTGGGGCGATAAAGATTACAGCAGCAGCACCAATCACAGCAGAAACAGGTTCAACAACTCCTGAAACTTGTCCATACCAAAAACTTTTCTTAACACTAACACCGTCTCGGCGCAAAGGCATTGAAACTGCCATTCCTTCAGGGAAGTTTTGAATCCCAATACCAATTGCAAGCGCAATAGCTCCAGCTACAGTTGCTGTTCCAGTAATATCAACACCTGAAGCAGCAGCACCAAAAAGAACACCTACGGCAAGCCCTTCAGGAATATTGTGAAGGGTAATGGCGAGTACCAAAAGAGTTGAACGTCTCCATTTTGTGGGTACGCCTTCAGCTTCTGATCGTTCAAGCCCGAGGTGTAAATGTGGTAGATACTGATCACAAATACGTAGAAAAATTCCTCCCCCCAGGAAACCGATTACAGCAGGTAACCAAGGGATTATTCCTTGCGCTTCTGCCATATCAATAGAAGGAATAATTAATGACCAAACACTGGCAGCTATCATTACGCCAGCAGCAAAACCCATCATACTGTCTAGTAATGGGTAGTTGATCTTCTTAGTAAAGAATACAAGAGATGCACCAAGTGCGGTAACGCCCCAAGTAAATAGTCCACCTAAAAGTGCTTGAACAATGGGATTAAGCTCGTAAAAAATTGCTGGTATCATAATCTTAAATATTTTTCATTGAACTTAATAAATTTTTAGACAAGACTAAATATTATAATCCATTAAATAAGCATATTTTATAGTTCAGTGTGTAGTATTTCACTTATCTTTTTCTAAAAGAAGCTTTACAAGCAAACGGGGTTTAGATTAAGGATGGATACTAATATCGAAGCTTACAATTTAGAAATAAAGGAAGGAAAGGTTAGGATTGTATTTAATGTGCAGGAAATACAATTAACTGTATCAAATGCTATTGCAGAATTTTTTTCTCCAAAAGCAGATACCGTTAAACTTCATATTGATTTAGGAGACTTAAAAGTTGATGGAGTCAATAATGAAGGATACGACCTTACAATCAATATCAAAGATGATGAGGTCAGTTCTTTCAGTTTACCTCAGAACATTATTTGGTTCGATGTTGATATAGCAGGGGTATCAAATGTGCTTAATAACTCTGTTCAATTTAAAGTAGAAGGAAATTATCCAGAACTTCTCAGCTATTTTATAAAAAAATTGGATTATAAGATCGAATGGCTCCAGTTCGATAAGATAAAAAAAGAGATTTCAACCGTTAGTGTAACTAAGAAATCTTATGCTCAATCTAGGATAGAACGTAATGTTCAGTATAGTTTGGAAACAATTTCTAGGAGTGCGGAGTTGCTAAACAAAGCAATACACCGAATAGATCTCCGAACAAGATCTGCTTACTTAAAACTTAATACTGAGAATGGTAAGCTAGACCCGGTCATAATTTCCATAGCTGAAAAGCTAGGTTATGAAATTTCGGTTTTAGATGAAGAAACTATTGAAGAGCTTAAGAAAAGAGGTCAAAAGGCTACTCATTTGATTTCACTAGTGATTAATTACTAGTTTTTAGATCAAAAAAAAGCCCCATTGAAAAAATGGGGCAGTGTCTAAAATAGTATTAAAGTCTGGTTTAAGGAGCTGTTTGCTTCCAGAAAACGATTCCACCTGCTTGCTTACCGGTTTCTACAACAGCGATTCTTTTATTTGTTCTGAGATCTATAATGTCTACTGAGCCGGGCTCACCACCAATTCCTTCTACTGATAAAAATGCATATCTATTATCAGTTGAGATAGCAACGCCATGAGTTACCTTTCTGCTGTTCGTGATTTTTGCGATCTCTTTACCAGATTCCAAATCAAAAATTCCGGTTGCACCTTCCCCTTTATAACTGGCAACCAGAATTTTTCCATCGTGGCTTACTTCCAGATTATAGGGAGCTTTTCCAGATTTAAAACGTCTTGTTACTTCCCATTTTTCAGTATCAATTTCGATAATTTCATCGGAACCATTTCCGGCAACATACACCAAGGGTTTTGTTGGATGTGGATCTGCCCAAGTTGGTTTTACTTCCGGCTTGGAATGCATCATTTTCATGCCTTCATTTTTCATTCCGCTCATATCATGCCCGGAATGATCTTCTTTCATTTCGTTCTCTTTCTTTGAATGCTCTTCATGAGTTCCATCCTTCATATGTTTCTCATGGTTTTCTTTGTGCTCTTTAGAATTTTCTGAATGCCCTTCCATTTTCATAGCATTCTTTTTGAGACTAAGAATTCGGTTTACCTGCAATCCGGCTGTATTAATTTCATAAAGTTCATCTGTCATCATGGAAACATGATATTGCTTAGTTCCATCGTTAGTAATTCTTGAACCATGAGGCATAATACCTGTCTCAATATCTGTAATAACCTCCATATACTCAGGATCTACAACCGAAACTGTACTTGGAACCATATCACCATGAAGATTGAAGTTAACTACATATAGTAGCCCGGTAGATTTTGAAATCTCCATACTTGCAGGAAACATTCCCAAATCAGTAGTTGCTACTAACTCATCTGTTCCTGTTTTGTATTTGGCAAGCATACCATACGGATTTCCATGAGCTATTGATAAAAACCAATGCTCTCCATCCGGAGAGATATTGATCCCATGAGGTCCATCGGTTTCTGTAGGATAACGACCCACTTCAATAGTTTTAGCAATTACTGCTTTATTTGTTTTGCCATCTAAGTGGATTAGATGAACTTCATCTTCTGATTCCGCAGCTACATAAACATAATAGTCTTGAGAAAATATTTGGCTTGGTGCCAAACCAAAAAAGAGTGTTGTAAGTAAAAAAGAAAAAAACTTATGATTCTTCATAAGAGCAATAATACTATAGTTTAAAGTTTTATGGCTTTGAGATATAAAGGAGCCCGAAGACTCCTTTATTGTGTATTAATTAGTTCCTTGAGATGTACTTTCACCAAGTTTTAAAGCCCAAATTCCTGAGTTCCAATCAGAAAGAAATAGGTAACCTTTGTACGGCTGAGGACCCCAAGTGAAAGTTGCGTTAGGAATATATGCTTCGCTGTCAGAAGGATAAAAAGATGCAATTTCACGTCCTTGATCGTATAGATCTCCCATCAATTCACCGGATATATCAACAACTCTTACACCTCCATTATACATAGCAACGTAAAGTATATCACCTTCAACCCAATAATTGTGGGTTCCGGCTTCAGGTACCTGATAGCGAGCAACTTCAGCTGGTGAATTCCAATCATCAAATTTCACAAAATGTAACCATCCGGCAGCACGGTTTGCACCTTCTGTATTTAAACCATATGGAAATGCTTCATCTCCACCAATTACATAGAAATCTCCTGTAGATTCACTTTTGAATGGGAAAGCTGCATGATTCCAACCACTCGGGTAGGCGTAGCTTCCAAGCTGAACAGGATTCTCTGGTGATCCACCTGCTCCCGGAAGATCTGCGCTGGCGTTACTACCTATATCAACAGCTACAATTCCATCGCTCCAGTTTGATGAATAAGCAATTCCATCCTGAATCCAAACATCATGGATAGAATGGCTAGGAGTATCCAATTCAAATACGCCAACTGTTTTTGGGTTTTTAGGATCTTCAATATTAATGATATCATACTTTCTACCATTATTCACCGCATATACATGATTTTCATAAATGAATGTATTGTGAACACCACCTGTCAGATCCTGAGTATATTCGGAATGTACTTTCACGTCTCGGGGATTAGTAACATCTAAAATAATGATACCATTTTTACGATCTGAAGCACCTTCACGTGTTATTACGGCAACTTTTCCGTCTTCTGAAACTTTAACATCATTCACGGTTCTGGCGTCTACTACAACAGTATCAATTGGAATAATTTTACTCGGATCAGTAACATCCCAGAATATTGCCTCGCCATTTCCACCCCATGTTCCTGTAACAGCATAATCTCTGCCATCAACACCTTCCCAAACCCACAGGTCTGATGTTCTGGTATGAGAAACAATTCCTTTGCCAACTAAAGTTAATGGACGTTGAACATTTCTTGGTACAGCTTTTACGGTAGCACTTGTTGATCGGTCTCCTGAAGTAGCAATGACGGTGAATAATCCCGGATCGCTAGCTACGAATTTTCCGCTTTGAGCAATTTGTGCAGAAGCACCTTGTCCTAAATTATCATCAGGTTCTGCGATGTAAGTATATTTGATTGGAGCGTCACCAATTGCATCACCTTTACTATTCTTTGCCATAGCTTTAAAAGTGATCACATCTCCTGTACGGATCGTTTTTCCATCATAATTATGGCTAATCTCCATGGAAGCAATTGGGTTATCTAAAACCTTGGATTTCCATGTAGCTGTTTTATTTTCAGCTTTTGCAGTGATTGTGAAATCACCTTTTTTATGTGCTTTAAGGTTCCCAAAAGCATCAATGGAGGCAACATCAGGATTAGAGCTGGTTAACTTCACATCCACATTATCTCTGGTTACGCCCGCTTCATCCACAACTTGTGTTTGTAACGAAATAGTTGTTGTATTGTAGAAATTTTTTGGGGTGTCAGAGAAGGTGATTTTCTGAACCGGAGGATACGCTACATCAACGGCAAGAGTAGCACTAACTCTGTCATCTCTGTTAGCTGTAAGTGATCTGGCGATAATTGAAAACTTACCTGACTTAATTGCTTTCACATAACCATCAGGAGTTACAGTTAAAGATCGTCGATTTCTGGTAAAGAATACCAATGAGTCTTGTGTAGTATTACCATCAGCGTCTACTACTTTAGCAGATATCTTAGTTTCTTCATTTAATTTTAAAGAAAGCATATCAGTCTCAAAAACGATCTTTTTTTCCTGAGCATTTGAATTTAAAGATAGCAGAACTACAGTAAGCACTGCTATTCCTAATATTCTGGATATTAAATTTATTTTTTTCATAGTTATTTTAGTAATTAGTTACTTGCTGTTCCCTGAACAGGTTTTAGTTTTATTGCCCATAATCCTGAATTCATATCAGATACAAATATCATGTCTTTATATGGTTGTGGTCCCCAGGACATTGGTTGATTTGGACCAATGCCATCATTTACAGCTGGTTTAAATTTTGCTATTTCTCGGCCTTGATCATACAAGTTACCCATTAGTTCACCTGAAACATCAACGATTCTTAATCCACCTTGATAGTAGGCAACATACATTACGTCATCTTTGATCCAGATATTGTGAGTTCCTGCTTCAGGTACTTCATAGCGAGCTACTTCTTCAGCTTCTTCCCAGTTATTTAACTTAAAGAAATGAATCCATCCTGCAGGGATTCCTCCTGGAAAAGCTTCATCACCGGCTGCGATATAAAAATGATCTGATGATTTGCTCTTGAAAGGAAAAGCAGCATGATTCCAACCACTAGGATAAGTGAAGCTTCCCAACATCTTTGGATTCTCAGGAGAACCGCCTATGCTTTCCATATCGCCTCCAAGTTTGCTCCCCACATCTACGGCAACAACTCCATCACTCCAGTTAGATGAATATGCAATGCCATCTTCGATCCAAACATCATGAACGGCATGCCCGGGAGTGTCTAGCTCAAACTGACTAACGCGGTAAGGGTTTTTTGGGTCTTCAATATTAATGATATCATACCTGCGACCGTTGTTAATAGCGTAAATATGATTTTCATATATAAAAACATTGTGAACACCACCGGTTAAGCCGTTATCAAATCTTGAAAGAATTTCTACATTGCTTGGGTCGGTAACATCTAAAATAACTAAGCCATTTTTTCTGTCAGAAGCTCCTTCCCGAGAGATCACCGCAATCTTTCCATCTTCAGAAACTTTCACATCATTCACTACTCGTGCATCAACTGTTATGGTATCGATCGCGATCATATTTTCAGGATCGGTTACATCCCAAAAGAAAGCTTCGCCGCGTCCAACATGAGTACCAGTAGCTGCGTAATCTCTTCCGTCAATACCTTCCCAAACCCAAAGATCGGAAGTTGGTACGTCCGTTACTTTAGCATTACCCAGTATTTCAACCTCCCGTTGAACATTACGAGGATTTATTTTAACAGTAGTTTCAGCGATTGTTCCGGAGTTTCTTGCCATGATTGTATATAAACCGGATTTATTAGCTACGAACTTTCCATTTTGTTCAATTTGGGCAGGAGCGGCTTCACCTCTGGAGTCATCAGGTCTTGCAGTAAATGAGTATACAATAGGTGCATCAGAAACCACATTTCCTTTGTTGTCTTTTGCAATTGCTTGTATAGTAAGTACATCACCGGTTCTGGCAACATCCTGATCTATGGAGATTTCGACAGAGGTTACAGGGTTTTTAACAACTTCAATTTCCTGAGTTTTTGTAACACCTTCAATGGTAGCTGTGATGGTAGCTTTTCCTGTAGATTTAGCGTTAATTCTACCAAACTGATTGATGTTGAGCACTTTTGTATTTGAAGACTTGTAATCGGATACTTCGAGGTCTTCACGTTTAAAATCTAAGACATCATAGACTCGGCTTTCTAACTGGAAAGAAGTTCCTGCATAGAGTTTGTTAGGAACATCATTAAAAACGATTCTATCTAATTTTGGGTAGTTTACAGTAACGGTTACATTTTTTCTCATTACCGGATTGTCGCCTTGAGCTGTTTTATAAACAATTACGGTATAAGACCCGGGCTCTAAAGCTTTCATTAAGCCGCTTCTTGTTACAGAAAGAGCGCGTCTGGCTCTTGAAAAGTAGATCATAGTATCAGGTTGAACTTCTCCTTCAGCATTCACAAGCATTGCTTTAAGTTGAAGTTCCTGACCCACATCCAGAGAAATAACTTCGGGGTCAGTAACAATTTTTAGTCCATTTTCTTCATCCTGAGCTACTATTGCTGTGGTAAATAGGGCCATCAACATAACAGCAAAAAAACCTGATATTCGAAAAAATTTCATAGTAAAAGAGTTCTTGTTTGATATTTATTATACAAGACTGTAATAAATCAAAAAAATGTGAGAAATAGTACAACGGAAACAGTTTTTTACGCTTATTTATAATCTATTTTTTGTAATTTTGGGAGCCTTTTAAGAAATACTTTGTTTGCAATCTTGAATGGTCATTATTGACCTCATATAATATCAATTCATAAATAATTAGGAAGCTAGTTTAATGAATATCAGCTTTGAAAAAGAAACCTTTGCCCATCGCCACAATGGTAACAATCCTGAAGCAATTAAAGAAATGCTCAAAACCATCAACGCTGATTCAATAGATCAGTTGATTGATGAAACCATTCCGGAAAATATCAGATTGCAAGAGAAACTCAACTTACCTAATGCTCAAAGTGAAGTTGATTTCTTAGCTAATTTTAAAAAACTAGCCTCGAAGAATAAAGTATTCAAATCATACATTGGTATGGGATATTATGATACCCATGTTCCGAATGTGATTAAGAGAAATATTTTAGAAAACCCGGCATGGTACACAGCTTACACTCCGTATCAAGCAGAGATCGCACAGGGAAGACTGGAAGCTCTGATAAATTTCCAGACATTAGTTAGCGACCTAACGGGTATGGAATTAGCTAATGCATCGCTACTGGACGAAGGAACTGCTGCAGCGGAAGCAATGAGCATGTTGTTAGGGCAGAGAAAAGGAGCTAAAAGAAAGGAAGCTAATGTATTTTTTGTAAGTGATTTATGTCATCCACAAACTGTTGATGTACTTAAAACCAGAGCTGAGCCAATAGGAGTTGAGGTTGTGGTAGGTGATCATAATGAAGTAGATGTGACAGATCCAAGATTGTTTGCAGTGCTTCTGCAATATCCGGCTACAGATGGATCAGTAATTGATTACACAAACGTGATTGCAGCAGCACATGAAAATGCTGTTCACGCTGTAGTTGCTGCAGACTTGATGAGTTTGACTTTGCTTACACCTCCCGGCGAAATGGGTGCAGATGTAGTGGTAGGTACTACGCAGAGATTTGGTGTTCCAATGGGCTACGGCGGCCCACATGCAGCTTATTTCGCGACTAAAGAAGATTTTAAAAGACAGATTCCGGGCAGGATAATTGGCGTAACTCAGGATGCGGAAGGTAAGCCGGCTTATAGAATGGCCCTTCAAACCCGTGAGCAACATATCCGAAGGGAAAAAGCGACTTCAAATATTTGTACCGCGCAGGTTTTACTGGCAGTGATGGCGGGAATGTACGGAGTGTATCACGGACCTAAAGGGTTGAAAAAGATCGCATCAAAAATTCATGGCTTGACAAAGCTTACCAAATCCGGGTTAGAAGCAATGGGTGTTGCTGTGGAAACGGATGTGTTTTTTGATACTATTACTGTAAAAGCTTCTGAAAAGAAAGTTCGTAAGATCGCAGAAGAGAATGAGATCAACTTGAGATATTTTGGAGCTGACAGAATTGGGATTTCCTTTGATGAAGCCAAAGAACTGGAAGATGTTCAAGAAGTGCTTTCTGTGTTTGCGAAAGCGGAAGGAAGAACTTCAAACTTTGACGTTATCGCCCATTCAGAGAAAACAGAAGTAAAATTACCGGAAGGTTTAGCAAGAACATCCGAATATCTGGACCATCCTGTATTCAACTTGTATCATACCGAGCATGAAATGCTTCGTTATATGAAGCGATTAGAAAACAAGGATCTCTCTTTGGTTCATTCGATGATATCGTTGGGATCATGTACAATGAAACTGAACGCTACTGCAGAAATGATTCCAGTTACATGGCCTGAGTTTGGTCAAATGCATCCGTTTGCTCCGGTTGAGCAGGCAGAAGGATATACTCAGCTTTTCGATGAATTAGATGAGTGGTTGAGCTCAATTACAGGATTTCATAAAGTTTCTATGCAACCAAATTCCGGTGCACAAGGAGAATATGCCGGATTAATGACAATTAGAGCTTATCACCAAAGCCGTGGAGATGATCACAGAAATGTGGCTCTGATTCCGAATTCTGCTCATGGTACAAATCCTGCTAGTGCTGTAATGGCGGGTATGGATGTTGTAGTTGTGGATACAGATAAACACGGAAATATTTCCATGGATGATCTGGAAGCAAAGACCGTAAAATACAGCGACCGACTTGCAGCCCTGATGGTTACGTATCCATCAACGCACGGTGTTTTTGAACATCGTATCAAGGATATTTGTGATCTGATCCACGAGCATGGTGGACAGGTTTACATGGATGGAGCAAACATGAATGCACAGGTTGGTTTGACTAGTCCCGGTTTTATCGGAGCGGATGTTTGTCATCTGAATCTTCATAAAACATTCTGTATTCCACACGGTGGTGGTGGGCCCGGAATGGGACCGATCGGTGTTGCAGAACATTTAGCACCATTTTTATCAAGTCATGCGGTTATCAAAACAGGTGGAGAAAAAGGAATTTCAGCTGTTTCGGCGGCGCCTTATGGAAGTGCCAGCATTTTGACGATCTCTTACGCATATATTGCTATGATGGGTGAGTCTGGATTGACGGATGCTACAAGAATGGCCATTCTTAATGCGAATTACATCAAAGATATTCTGGACGATCACTATCCGATCCTTTACACTGGCAAAACCGGTCGTTCGGCTCATGAGTTTATTATTGATTTACGTCCCTTCAAACAAAGTGCAGGCATTGAAGCCGTTGATCTTGCTAAAAGGTTGATGGATTTCGGATTTCATGCACCAACAATGAGTTTCCCTGTTGCAGGAACACTGATGATAGAACCTACAGAAAGTGAAAGCAAAGAAGAGCTGGATCGTTTTTGTGATGCGATGATCGAGATCAGAACTGAAATCCGTGAGATCGAAGAAGGCAAAGCTGATAAAGAAAGTAATGTACTAAAACACGCTCCACATACAATGAGAGTTGTTATGGATTCAGATTGGAACCGTGATTATGATCGTGAAAAAGGAGTATTCCCGTTAGAACATCTGCGAGAAAATAAATTCTGGCCAAGTGTTTCCAGAGTAGATGATGCATACGGCGACAGAAATCTGATCTGTTCTTGTATTCCTATTGATGCTTATGCTATTGAGGAAGTGGAAGAATAGAATTTATTTAATGTAAAGTGCAAAGAAGTTAAAACTCCTTTGCACTTTTAAGTTAGATTCGTTTCCATTCACCACATGTTTTTGTTGTGTAAACCCCGATGCTAAATCGGCCAACATATTTAATTCCTTTTTTGATTAAACATGTTTTCAAAGCTTCAAGAAAAGCCACACCTGCAGCACCAAACTGTCCTATTAGTACTAAAGGTAAAGCAGCGGCTAGTCCAAATTTTGAACATTCTTTTATGGCTTTTTCTAAAGCTTTATCAAGATCCGAGCCCGAGTATTTTACTCTAACATAAGCAACTTTTTTGCAGGTCCTTCTCCAAGCACAAGGATATGGTATTCTTTCCCTATCACACCATGGCAAATGAATTTCTTTGTGACATGTCTTAGTTTTAAATTCAGGCCAGTTTGATATAGTCGCAATTTTCCACTCCCAAGTTTTTCCATTTGTTGAATGGTTTAGTACTATTCCATCAATGCTAAAATCTTTATTTCCTCTTGAATAACTTGAGTTTTGATTGTTGACGGTTATTTCTACGGCCTTAGGGCTTTTTGCGTTTTCAGATGCATCAAAGTGAGGTTCTACAGACCAATTATTCGATTTATTCATAGCAGTAAAAATTTATTTATAATTAATTCCCTTTTTATGGGGCTATAAAGTGATAAAAAATCTAAATTACTTTACCGCATAGGTGTGTGGTTCTACATTCCTTGATGAACACCTAATAATTTTAATACGAGACTTTAAAAAGTTAGAAAACATGAAAAAGCTTTTAATTCTACTTTTAATTTTGACACCGATTGGTTTAAAGGCCCAGCTCTCTGCAGTTGAAAACAAACTGGTAGATCGGGTTGATTACAATAATGAAGAAGGATTAGAGCTTCTGAAAGAGACCATTGCCATTAATAGTGGAACGATGAATTTCGAAGGAGTGAAGCAGGTTGGGGATGTGCTTCGTAAAGAATTCGATGATCTTGGTTTTGAAACTATCTGGGAAGACGGATCAAAATTCAATCGTTCAGGTCATTTGATCGCCAAACACTTTGGAAGTGAAGACGCTCCAAAAATTCTATTGATAGGTCATCTGGATACCGTATTCGAAAAAGATTCTCCGTTTCAGGAAATGACGATGGTTGATGAAAACACCATGAAAGCTCCCGGCATTGCCGACATGAAAGGAGGAAATGTGATCATGCTTCAGGCTTTAAGAGCGTTGAAGGAAAATAACCATCTCAAAGACATGAATGTTTGGGTAGTTTTTACAGGAGATGAAGAATACAGCGGTTCTCCATTAACACTATCCAAGAAAGCACTGATCGATGCTGCTAAATGGGCAGATATTGCTATCGGTTTTGAAAACGGAGATGGAAATCCCGCTACTGCTAATATTTCCAGAAGAGGTTCCATTAAATGGGAATTGAAAACCGAAGGAAATCCGGCGCATTCCTCACAAATATTCAGAGAAGATGTTGGAGCCGGAGCTATCTTTGAAGCTTCCCGAATTTTGAATGCTTTTTATGAGGAACTCAGATCAGAAGAATTTCTGACCTTCAATCCGGGAATGATCATTGGTGGAACAACCATCGAACATGATGATATTAATAAATCCGGAACTGCTTTTGGGAAAGATAATGTGGTTTCGAAAGAAGTAATCATATCGGGAGATCTGCGAGGACTTTCGCCTGAACAGGTAGAGCGCGTAAAAGCAAAGATGCAGGAAATTGTTTCTCAAAACAGACCTCAAACCAAAGCCACACTTACATTTTATCCCGGTTACCCGCCCATGGCACCTACTGATGGAAACAGAGAATTGCTTTCTATTTACTCTGAAGTGAGTGAAGATCTGGGTCAGGGAAAAGTCGAGGCTGTAAACCCGCTTAAAGCCGGAGCCGCGGATGTTTCTTTCACCGCCGATTATGTTGACATGGCAATTGATGCGGTTGGAATGAGCGGTGCTGACGATCATACTGTAAATGAAGTAGGGTATCTTCCTAAGTTTAAAACACAGACTCAAAGAGCGGCAGTATTGCTTCTTAGATTGCAGAATTGGAAGAAATAGTCTAACCACAGAGGGCACAGAGAAATATTAATTCTCAAAACCTATGTGCACTATGTAGTTTAAAACTTAAACCAACACTTCCCCTTTTCCTTCCCGTATCAACACAGGCTCTCGTCCTGTAAGGTCGATCACAGTAGATGCTTCATTACCTCCAAACCCTCCATCAATCACTACGTCTACCTGATGTTTCCATTCGTCGAACATCAGGCTTGGATCGGTAGTGTATTCAAGAATCTCATCATCGTCTTTGATGGAAGTTGAAACGATCGGATTTCCTAATTCCCGGACCAGCGCCAAAGCTATTTGATTGTCGGGAACGCGTATACCAACGGTTTTCTTTTTTCTGAATACGCTTGGTAAACTGTTACTGCCCGGAAGAATAAAAGTATAAGGTCCGGGAAGATTTCTCTTCAGGATTTTAAATGTCTGCGTCTCAATTTGGGCTACGTGATCAGATAAGTTGCTGAGGTCTTCGCAAATAAAAGAGAAATTGGCTTTATCTAAGCGAACGCCTTTTATTCTGGCGAGCTTTTCTAATGCTGATTTATTGGTGATGTCACAACCTAATCCATACACGGTATCAGTAGGGTAGATGATCAATCCTCCATTTCTGAGGATTTCAACGATATGTTTGAGTTTCTTTCTATCCACATGATCTTCATATAATTTTATCAGCTCAGACATTGATAGCTCCTGTTAGTTTTTAGTTAGTATATTATTGCTGAAATTTTTACCAATCTCAATTACTAACTAAACAAAAATATGAGATACGCATTCCTTTTTACGGCATTATTTTTTAGCTCTACACTTTCAGCACAACCTTCTCAGGATTTTTGGAGTTCTATAGAGAAGATCTGTGGAAAATCTTATGAAGGTAAAGTATTGGAAGCTCCTGCAGAAGATGAATTCAGAAAACTTCGATTAGTTATGCATGTTCGTTCTTGTGAAGAAAATGAAATAAGGATTCCATTTTTTGCAGGGGAGGATCGGTCTAGAACATGGGTATTTACAATGAAAAATGACATTTTGACTTTAAAGCATGATCACCGACATGAAGATGGAACCGAAGATGAGATCACACAATACGGTGGAACGGCATCCAATCACGGTTTGTCAACTATTCAAAGCTTTCCGGCGGATAATTTTACGGCTGAATTAATTCCTGCTGCTGCAAGTAACGTTTGGTGGATTGAGATAGAAGACGGAAAGTCCTTTACCTATAATCTGAGAAGGTTGGGAACCGACAGATACTTTAGCATTCAGTTTGATCTGACTAATGAAATTGAAACTCCTCCCGTTCCATGGTGATTATGCGAGATAATTCACTGACAAAATTCGGGATTGTAGATGTCTTGTAATTCGTTAACAGATTAATAGTGATGGTTCTGTAAATACTTCGGCTTGATTTTTTGCTACTTTTGTATCAAGACAAAAGTAGGTAACCTTTTGCTAGGTTAGGCTTTTTTATCTGGTCTCGATGCTATGCATTG
>TARA_R100000789_G_scaffold90911_1_pt1 | contig 28504 bp, 18 predicted proteins | sample TARA_R100000789 | Tara Oceans TARA_R100000789 (sample SAMEA2623403) | marine metagenome | biome: marine biome (ENVO:00000447); feature: mesopelagic zone (ENVO:00000213); material: "saline water (ENVO:00002010), including plankton (ENVO:xxxxxxxx)" | depth 450 m
TGATAGGTTCGTTTATCTCCCGATCCTAAACTTCCAGCCGAACCAACCGCATCACGGAAAGGACCATAAAATGCAGAGGCATATTTCGCCGCGTAGGACATGATCAGCACATTCTCAAAGCCAGCCGAATCCAGTGCTTGTCGAATTGCACCAATGCGACCATCCATCATGTCAGACGGGGCAATAATATCGCACCCGGCTTCGGCTTGAGTCACCGCCTGTCGACAGAGTGCACTTACCGATTCATCATTGACAACATATCCATCGCGGACGAGGCCATCCTGTCCATGAGTTGTGTAGGGATCGAGAGCGACATCGGCAATGATGCCAAAATTCAGATTCAACTTTTTCAGTGTTCGAATCGCGCTGCACATCAGATTATCGGAATTGAAAGCTTCCTCACCATCAAGCGTCTTTTTCTCGGGAGGGGTAGCCGGGAATAAAGCAACTGCGGGGATTCCCAACCCAACAGCTTCTTCGACAGCAGCCGAGAGTTCATCGAGCGAATAACGAAACACGCCAGGCATCGAATCAATTGGTTGTCGCTTATTGATCCCGGGGCAAACGAAAATCGGCCAGATCAAATCGTTCACACTCAACTTCTGTTCACAAACCAGGCGACGGGACCAGTCAAACTGCCGGGGGCGGCGCAAACGAGATTGGGGATATCTGCTCATATGATGTACTCATTTCCAATCGATATTCTTAAATCGATGATCTGAAAGTTTACAACAGACCACCGGAATTGAAATCAGTATTGAGATATTGCGTATTTTCCGTTAGGATAGCCTATCGTCATTTGATGAAAAATGAAGAGTAAGCAGCGTAACATTGAAGAGGTTTATTATGTCGTCGTCTCGTGCAGAAGCCGTTGCAGAAGTTCTCTGGGAACTGAAACGTGCAGATAAATTAGGAACGTTTACAGAGATCGCACAGCGGGCCGGCTTCAGTCCTGGAGCGAATGGGCGAACCATTCAAACATGCCTGAAGCACGTGCGTCGCGATTGGCCACACTTGCAGTGGTTCCGCGCTATTAATGATGATCTGCAAGTCGAAAAAGGCAGCGAACAGCAGGAACTCCTGGCCGATTCCGGGTATGAACTCGAAGATACGGACAAGGATAAAGAAGTGGTCGTCCTGACTAACCCAGACGAAACCCTGCTCAAATGGTCCATGGCCGAATCCAACTGATTCGCCTGACTGTTCAAGAGTCATAAAATCCACACCGACTATTATTCGGTGTGGATTTTTTTATCAACAGTAGGTCAGGCTGTGCTTGACGACAAACGAGGTGACACACACATTTCGTCTGGCAATGCCTGAACTACAGCTAGTTCTTTGTATCACCCGCACCTCGCAAATTTCTTATCACCCCTGTTTTCAAATCGATATGATACAGATTCCGAGTCGGAAATAATTTGACCAGCTCTTGTACCGGGTATTTGTTGGGCATCCAATGAGCTCGCAAGACGGGATCGTCGAGTGTTGGGGAGTTGAGGATGAAATTGATGTGCAGATTTTCAGGATCGGTCTCCATGAAGACCACGGCGGGCTCTTTGATGGTCTGTTTTAGAATCTGATTGAATTCCTGATGCTGGCTGCGAGCAAACTTGACTTCGCTGAAACCAGTGGCCGCGGTTGATTGCCAGAAGGGTTCGATGGTGGTGCAGGCAATCAACAAACCGATTCCCGCTAAACCCGCCCACCAGATTCCCAGCCAGTGATGATTCAGTATTCTTTCATTGTATGCCACCAGTTGCAGACTTCGAGCAAACATCAATGCGACCAGAGGAGCCGACTCGAACACGTAATGCCAGTGCATGATTCCATCGTACCAGTACGGAATATGCACCACGTGCAAACTCAAAGCCGCTGCTCCGATCAGCCACCACAGGCTTTCATCTCGATGACCAATACTGCAAAAGAACAGCACCGTTGCCAGACCAGGTAGAATACCAATTGTCATCTGACCAGTCATGAGTAACCGCGAAATCACATTCGTCCATGCTAGTGAGGGCGTTAGATTCTCCGCCCAGTTGTCATAGTGTTCGATGACCGGCAGTTCATTACCCAGAGCCGTCTGCTCGGCAATCCAACTGTCTCCACGGTCCCCATTATAAAAACCGTAGACGTGCCTGGGAGTATGGAGTTTTGTGTATTCCTGATACGGCGTGGCCAAGGCGTGACCCGTAGTCGCCAGGTTGTAAGGGAGTAAGAGCAGCAAAGCGATGAGAATTGGCCCGCCCATTGCAGCGACATTGACCGAAAGCTGTTTCAGAGATTCGAACTCTCGCCACTGCCGAATCAGAAAATGAATTGCATAAGGAAGAGCGATTCCGAAAGCTGTCATTGGGCGACACCACATGGCAAATCCTAATCCGATGCCAGCCAGGATTGCATAGCGGCTCATTTTCCCAATCGCATAGCGATGATAGGACCAGATAAAGAGACCCAATCCCAACAGGCAGGGATGATGTGATAACAACAGATTGCTGAAAACGACGACTCCCGGCAGCACCGCACACAACAGACCTGTTAACAACCCGACTCCATTCCCGCCCAGATCTCGGGCAATGCCAAACATCAGCATACAGACGATCGCCTGGGCAATCGCATATCCTGTATAGACAATTCCCAAGGCTACAAACGGCGTCATCCAGAGACCGGTACCGGGAAAATACCGGCTGACAAAATGTCCGGGACTGTCGTTAAGAATGTGCATCTGGTCAAATAATTCCGGAGCCGATTCGAATCGCGGATTCGATAATCGCCCCTGCAGATAAGTCTCGGCCTGAAACAGATAGCTGTACTCATCGTGAAACGCAGGAGGTAATTCACCGAATTGCAACTCCAGCCAGAGCGAAACCAGAAGACCAAATAAGCCGACACAGCACAACATGATCCAGCCCGAGATGCGATCTACGGGCTCGGTATTACGCAGTCGATAGCGTCCCCGCTGTAACCAGGATTCGACTTGAATGGTGACTGAACCGTCGGGATCGATCAGATGCAGTCTGCATAACCAGAAGAATGGCAGAGCCAGCAGCCAGAAGAGATAGAGGGAGGTATCGGCATTAAAGTTGGCCATCCAGCTAACCAGAGGTCGTGCGTCACTGTATGCTTCGGAATAGTGACGCCATTCAACAGGCAACACGAAAATCAGAAGACCAACGATGACAAATAACAAAGTTCCGTAAAACCGCCGAATCGATCGTCTACTGCTGGCGTGCTTACCATCAGAGTTCGGAGTTTCGGAGACAACATCCATTGGTTATTCGCAGTTTGCAATTAGAATCAGATTGAGAATTCATTCTTTATAAAGAGATTGAGGAGTGGAGGAAAGGTTGCGGGGACTGATGACTATTGTGTCTGGAGTCAATGTGAATCAGCAATTAATCACCATTCTCGGATTCAGGCTTCCTGACTCGTTTCCCGGAAACCGAATAGAGTAGGAGAGTGAATAGAATTTCACTGAGGAAGGAAATCACTCGGAGCAGGACGGCAGCAACCACCGCGAACGAGGCATCGATTTGCGGTGAGAGTTGCAGGACTCCAATCAGAATTGCTTCGCGAACTCCCAATCCTCCTGGGGCAAACAGTACAAGAAAGCCGAGTGAAGTGGCGCCTGCGACCGCACATGTCCACAAGAGTGGACTGTTTGTCAGGTCTGGCGTAATTCCCACGCTCAACAGTACAAGTCCCAGACTACACCCATTCAAAAACCACCCTCCGGCTATGACGAGCATCCACAAGCCAACTGTTCGATAAGGGAGATGTAATTCCGCAGTGGACGAAGGATCGATTTTTCGAGAGAGTTTTTTCGTTGCCATCGCCAACAGTCGCGTAAAGATGGGAATGGTTGTGATTGCAAATATCAAAATCAGCCCGGCTGCGGTCCAGCGTTGCCAGGATTGAGCCTCCAAAACGGAAGTCAGGACAGGAAGTGCAGTCGCAATTCCCTGAGTGTCTGCCTGACCGATTAACAATGGGAGCAGTACGACGGTAACGATAACTCCCGTTGCCATCGTAATGAGAGTTTCCACCGTCGCCATTAGTCCCGACAGGCTCAAAGGCACCTCAAATTCTCGAACAAGAGCCGCCCGAATGACTAGAGAAAGCGCTTTGCCGGGAATGTATTTTCCGACATGTCCGCAGAAATGGGCTCTGACAAGTGGATAAAACCTCAACTTTGAGCCAGCTGAGCGGAGCAATTCTCCCCAGACCCAGGCAGCGGGAATCCAGGAAATGAAATAGACCAGCATCGCTGCTGCGAGACAGCCGGGGGACCAGTGCACATTTCGTAAGTCGAGCGTTTTCCACTGATCAACACCGTAGCGAATCACAAAGTAGAGGACCGCGACGAACAATCCCCATTTTGCGATTAACAAACCGATGGATTTCAGGCTGCGTTTTGTGGGCCGGGGAATCGCATCAGAAGAAGTAATTGTCATCGTCCTTCAGATCGTCTTCAGTAATGATTTCCAGACCACGATCCTTGAGGATTCTCGTGGCCTGATCAATATCATCGACGGAAATCGCGATGGCTCCACGACCACCCCGACGGAACAGTAAGGGGTAGGTGTAGCGGATATTTAACTCAGCCTGCATCAATGCCAGGCAAACGCGAACGAGCGGTTGAGGATCGTCCGGCAGGCAGACGCCGACAACATCGTTTTCGAACCAGTTAAAATTTGAAAGCGAAAAAATTTCGCGAGCACGATCGGCATCATCGACCATCAAGCGGACGGTCGAAAAGTCAGCCGAGTCTACTACGCTCATCGCGATGACGCGCAATTCGTTTCGCTCAATCAATCGAAATAATTCGTGCAGTCTTCCAACCTGATTTTCCATGAAGACACAAAACTGACGCAAACAAGGCCAGCCTTTACCGCGAGCCGTCATCGGCGCGACCGGAACATCTTCTCCATAATTCATGTTGGACTCGCTTTATTTGCAGAGGAAACGCAGAGCTGCAGGTCAGGTAGGTCCTGACGGAATGAGATTTCGAAGTTTGAATATGACTGTTAACTATAAAGTACGCACACCTGAAAAATATTAAACAATCAAATCAACTTGGGGTGGCGGGGACGCTCCACGTTAGCGGAAGCCCCCGGAAGTACGACGATTCGGGGGCTTCTCTTCGAGAGCGCCCCCGCCACCCATGTTTTTAACTCTCGTAATTAAATTTGATTTGAGTTTTGAAATGCATATTAAGAACCGGAACCACCGCCCTGCAAAATCAATCATTTCAACTTGGATACTGCCGAAGTATCGAGAATGTAAGACTTTGCTCACTTCTGGTCAACAAGGAGTTTTTCAGCTGAGCTCCAGTTCCTGTTCTTCGATGTGCTCAGCCCCATCCTGTAAACGGGAGAGTGAGAAACCAGATCTCCCAAGGAACCAGAAGCCGACTGCAGTCACGAGAACGTACTGAATGAGATGGTAGTAAATCGAAGCGGCAAAAGCCGTTGAAGCAGGGACTCCGAAGATTTTCAGGGTTTCGACGAAAGCAACCTGAATCGCTCCAAAAAAGCCGGGGGAGGAGGGAATTGTGACTGCAAAAACCAGCACACCGAGCAAAATCAATGTCGCGGAAAATGGCACCTGAATCCCAAAACTCCAGAGCGAAACGGCAATCATGGCACAGTTAATGCTCCACTGCAGCACAGAGTTGGTTAATAACATGGCGAGTAATTTACCATCACGCAGCACACTGGCTCCTTCTGCAGCTGCTCGAATCAACTGTTCCAGATGCCCTTTCCAGGTACTATTCACGGGAAGTCGATGAATCATCCAGCAGGCCAGAGAAACAGCTGGCTGAATAAAGATGACTGCCAATGCCAGAACCACAACCATCGCCAGTGCGACAAGTCCGATATAGAAAAATCCTGTGGAGATTGAAGTCGGCAAATTTTGAACCGCCAGCATGCCGATGCCAACCAGTAATAGTACGGCTATCACGTCCAGCACTCGCTCAATAGCGACACTGGACAAAACAGCCCCGGCAGCGATTTTCTCCTGTCGAGAGAGCAGAAAGACTCGAAAAATCTCTCCCAGATGAGCAGGCAGGATATTATTTCCCATAAATCCGACCATCAATGGCCCCACGACATTACTGGGTGCAAGAGATTTCACTGGCTTTAACAGCCAGGCCCAGCGAATAGATTTGAGCGCGAAAAACAGGCTTAAAAACAAAATATAGACAGGCACACTCTCGTATCTGGCTTTCGAGAACTGCTGGCCAACTTCGGTCCAGTTCACATCCCGAACTGCCCACCACAGACAAAGAGCCGTGACGAAGATGCCAATTGATAGCTGTAACCACTTATTTTTATGAATGAGAAACTCCCTTGATTGATTTGAGTATTAGCAATTGGAGTTAGTTTAGCATGGAAACGCGAATTGAAGCCAGATGATGTCGTGTATGCGAGAGTGTTCATAAATCCCTGAAGGAAAAGACTTTACTATCGTCTAAATTATGGGAGAGTAAATTTTCTGCTCAAATTCCTCTCAATTTCGATGAATTCCAAACATCCATGCCATTGAGGTTTGACATCCAATCTCGGATATGTACACTGATCTCACTGAGACTGAGTCTCAATACCATCTTTGTCTTCCAGCCTGTGAGATCTTTATGTGCCAACCATCGAATCCCAATAAACCTGCTCTGGGACGTAAATTGACCGTTAAGCGTAACGCATTCACACTTATCGAATTGTTAGTTGTTATCGCGATCATCGCCATCTTAGTGGCTTTGCTGCTTCCCGCTGTCCAGCAGGCACGTGAGGCGGCTCGACGTAGTTCATGCAAAAATAATCTCAAGCAGATCGGATTGGCACTGCACAATTACCTGGATACCTATACCGTTTTTCCACCAGCGTTCTGCATGGATCAGGCAGGAACTCCCGGAGGACAGTGGTCGATTCATGCTCGAATTATGCCATTCGTCGAGCAGGCCGCGCTTTACGACATTGCGGATTTTGAGAATTCTTATACCGAAGGGGCACCGCCTGCCAATGTGCGGGTCGCAATTTATGTGTGTCCCTCAGACATTGGCGATAAACCCCGGGGAACGGATCATTATCCGACTTCTTATGGTTACAATGCAGGCCCCTGGTTTGTCTGGAACAACAGCAATTTGAGCAAAGGCAATGGAGCATTTGCCCCAAACAGCAGTTGGGCTGACCGGGATTTCACAGATGGATTGACTAATACAATTTCCTTCGCAGAAGTCAAAGCCTTTTCTCCTTATGTGCGATCTTCGGCCAGTGGAAGTTCACCAATCACCTCGACCGGCGAACCAATGCCCTCGATCCCGAATTTGACCGCATGGGACGGAGAAGACCTCAAAACTGGCGGTGGATTTGGTGCAGACGGAAGCAGTGGACACACCGAATGGGTTGATGGACGAGTTCATCAAACCGGTTTCACTTCAACATTTACACCAAATACAGAAGTGCAGGTTTCAGGGGGAGGAACGATTGCTCCCGATGGCGATTTCACAAATTGCCGAGAAGCGAAAGCCTGCACCGATCCCACTTATGCTGTTATCACTTCACGTTCCTACCATAAAGGAACGGTCAATGCCCAATTGATGGATGGCTCCGTCCGCGGCATTAGCGAGAATATCGACCTGGGCACTTGGCATAACCTGAGCCTTCGTAATGACGGTAAAGTCATTGGCGAATTTTAATGAATGGATACAGGGCTAAACGGTAAACGTGTCCCTGGTGATTCTGAGCACCAATCGAGCCGCATTCTTAATTGAATGGCGGCTTTTTATTTTGATAGCGATCAAATGCACTCGGCGCATGAAAAACGACCGCGTGTCAGAGACACGGGTCGTTCGTGCGCACGTCCGGTAATTCCTGTACGACGCGGGTTGCAATGCCGCGCTTGTCGGGTCGCACGCGACTAAGGATTCGTTCGCAACACGAATGCACTCAATCCGACACCGACAAAACAAAGAGAGACCAGCCGCCCGGCAGCCAAGTGGCTTATCGGCAACATCGTTTGCGATGTGTTGCCGTTTGGCATCATTGCTGATAACCCAATTGAAGCTTGAAAACAGGAATTGAGCAATTCGCTTTCAATCGAAAGTCACGAGATCAAGCATTTCGAATCGAATCGGGCGTTACAACCGTCTCAATCGTTTGAGTCGATGTCTCAGTCGGTGTGTTATTGCCGGAGAATATCCAGTATGCAACACCAAAAGTAATTACAATCGTCAGTAGAACTAATGCGATGATAATCAACACCCAGGGAAGTTCATTCTTGACAGCCTTAGCTTCAGCCAGCTGTCGCTTGGCCGTATGAGCGACATTGCGACCGGCAACCGAACCTTGAGTTGGCACTGGGCGTCGGCGTCTCTGACCACCTTCGGGAACTGGTCGTCGTTGCGGTCGAGCAGAAGTATTGGCTTGACTAAGTGTGGAATCTTCCAGCGAGCGTTCTTTGGGGCGAATATTGTTTCGGCGTCGAACTTCATCACTCACACTTGGCTTTTTCTCGGCGGGTTGATCTGCGTTTATCAGGCCGCGGGCATGTTCGGTCCCATATAACATGCTGATCAGATGGATATTTTTCTGTTTCCAGTCATCACTGCCGTTTTGACCGAGCCAGCGTGTGAGATCATCAGCCAGTTCACGTGCAGTCTGATAGCGATCTTCACGTTTCTTGGCCATCATTTTTTCGACAATAACCAATAGGCTGTCTGGAATATCCGGACGATCAACTTTAATCGAAGGGGGCTGACGTGTCTGATGAGCCAGCAGGCGTTGCACAAGAGTTCCATCAGTGAACGGAGGATGACCAGTCAATGCGAAATAGAACGTACAGCCGAGACTGTAGATGTCACCCCTCTGATCGACATTGTGGCTGTCGACGGCTTGCTCAGGAGCCAGGTAGTCAGCTGTACCAAGCACTTTTTCATCATGCTTAATCGTCAGCGATTCTTCCCCGTCTTCTTTGAAAAATCGAGCCAGCCCGAGATCGAGTAGCTTAACGGTTCCATTTTGACTGACCAGCAGGTTGCCGGGCTTGATGTCTCGATGCACCAGGCCAGCGTTATGAGCATGGAATAGCCCTTCGGCAGCCTGACGAATGATATCAGCAATTTCGACAAATGGCATTGGTCCTTTGCTGTTGACGAGCTTTTCGATGCTCTGACCTTCAACATACTCCATGACCAGAAAGTGGATTTCAGCGCCCCCTTCGTTTTGCTGATCCACATCGTAAGCCCGGACAATGTTCGGATGATCCAGAGTCGCCACCGCCCGGGCTTCCCGCTGAAATCGTCCCAGATAAGAGGTATCTTTTACGCGGTTCGCAGGAAGTACTTTAATGGCGCATTTTCGCTGCATGGCAATATGTTCAGCCATGTAGACGGCGCTCATTTCGCCGCGACCGAGTAGATTCATCAGCTTGTAACGACCAAGAACGAACCCTTTATGCCGGCCTTGCAACAGCTTTTCAGCTTGCCATTCGGTGATCAGTCCTCGTTTGAGGAATTCTCTGGAAATGTCATCCGCATCATCCAGTTTTCGACCATGACGTTTGAGCTCGGCCAGTGTATTGTCCAACAGTTTCTGTTCGACTAATCCACTGGCGCGAACACCAGCCAGGTATGAGTCAGCGGTCAACTTCAGCGCCATGCTTTTTCCATCCCCGAGTTCGAATCGACTCGCTGTGAATCCTTCCAGTTATTTATATCCCGTATCACGAGGCTGGTCCCTGGCCTCATCGTCCAAAAATAATGTCATTGGTGTAAACTGTGTGCAGTCGCTCTGGACTTCTCTTTCAATCACTGTGTCACATACTCTGTGGCACATATTGCGCCAATTGATTGCAATTATTCTCGTGAACTGCTTTCATGCAATTATATGCTTGTATATCAGGAGTTTATTCCATTATTCCCCAAACGAACACGAAGAATGAAGTTTTGTTATTGCATCAAAATCAATACTTGTGAGGCATGAACGCAACACATGTTTTTCAGCGGTGCAACATTAATACTTTCATTTTCAATCATGACTGTGTCGACAACGGGATGCGATCTTTTTTTTCAAAAACTCTCCGATTTCAAACTTCTGACAATAACTTGACCTACGCTAAGATTGAGAATCGGCACAATTGATACAACCTGCATCTGTTGATTATCGTAATTCTCAGGTACAGAAGCAACTCGGAGCAATACATTGACATTGCTGCCCCAATAGCTGCAAATACAAATTGAATCTCTCGACACAATACTTGCGACCGGTTCGGTCCTACGAGGAACTCTGGAGTGAAATTGATGCAGAAAGTCGCTATCGAAACAGATACCGTCACCATCCACTATCGAGCCAGCACTCGTGATGGAGGAGTCATTGAAGACACTTCAGGGCGGAAACCGCTGGTCATGAATCTGGCTGATGAACACTTTCTCCCCTTATTTCGCAAACAAATTATTGGGATGCAGCCGGGCGAGGAGAAAACCATCAAACTCGATCCACAGGAGAGTTTTGGATTGAGAGACCATTTACGCCAAATGACGGTTCCTCGAGGTTGTCTTCCGTCCGGCATTCAAAAAGGCGATCAATTATCGACAACGATTCAAGGGTACGAAGTGAATGCCTGGGTTGTTCAACTCAGCGAAGAGGAAGCAACACTCGATACCAATCACCCCCTCGCTGGAGAACCACTTGAGCTGAGTGTGCAAATGATTTCGATTGAAGCCTGAAACGAGGAGTAAAGGTTGAATTGAACCTGCAGTTCAATTTCAAAAGCGGTTTAAGAATAGAGTTTGTTAATTTCTGCAAGCTTTTAGAACCTGCTCTGGACGAAATGGATTTTGGGTGTCATCTTAAAAGAATTGTTGCTGAGTGAAACGTTAAGATAACCCTGTTTTACTCGACAGACTTCCCAACATATTTGAATTTCATTGTCCTCAATTGCGCTCGGGCAAAGGTGGAAATGATGGTCGATAAGATAGATACCCCTTCGGATTCCAATCTGTTATTTAAGGAATTTGAAACCGCACAACCTCTGTTCAAATAACAGCAGCCACGCCGACGGTTCATGATGATGTTTGGCTTGCTGACCCTCGTCGGAGTTTCCGGATACTTTCTGATCACAAATGACCAGAAAAATCATCCGGGCGGTGGTCCGGTGGAAATGATTACGGAACTGTGGACCGGAATGGAAACAATTGAAATTAAAAAGAAATCGTTTACGGATCGAATCCCACACCATTTAAGATTAAGCAATCAACTGGCTGCGGAACGAGCCGGCATGACGCTTGAGGAATGGCTGAATTCAAGCCAGACGATTAAACGCAAGCTTTGAGGATTTGCTATTGATATGCAGATCGACGTACTGACTGGAGCCTCTCGATTTCAGGTTGTTATAATCCTGAAGTCGATTTTCTTTTCCTCCAATCCTGGAAAGAAGCTCCATGCTCAAGCTTAATCAGTATTCCCTTGTTCTAATCCTTGTCTGTTTCTCTGTCGTACTCTCTCTGCTTTCGGAGATGGCGTCTGCTCAGCCTGCATCACCGAACATTATTGTGATTTTAGCGGATGATATGGGATTTTCTGATCTGGGTTGCTACGGTAGCGAAATTGAGACGCCCAATATCGATGCCCTGGCTGCTAACGGATTGAAGTTTACCCAGTTCTATAATACCGCTCGCTGCTGGCCGACCCGTGCGGCTTTAATGACCGGATTCTATCCGCATCAGGTCAACATGGCGATGAATTTTGGTCCGAAAGCTCCTGCTGGATATACAGGACTGATTCCCCCAACCGCCCGGATGATTCCCGAACTCCTCAAAACCGTTGGGTATAGCACTTATCATGTCGGCAAGTGGCACCTCAACAGCCGTGGACCATTGCATAATGAAACCTGGCCTCTGGCACGTGGATATGATCATTCTTACTTCATGCTTCAACAGGATAATTTTCACAATCCCAAATTACTTTTCGATGATAAACAGCGTATCGCACGACCGGGGGATCAGGATCCTGATTATTATGTTACGACGGCATTTACCAATCAGGCGATTCGACGGCTCAAAGAACATCAGCAACACGATTCCGACAAACCGTTCTTTTTGTATCTGGCTCATACTGCTCCTCACTTCCCCCTGCACGCCAAAGCAGAAGATGTCGCCAAATATCTTGGCAAATATCGCATGGGCTGGGATGAACTTCGCATTCGGCGCCATCAGAAGCAGCTCGATTCCGGCTTACTCAATTGCAAATTGTCGGAACGCGATCCCGCTTCGGTTCCCTGGGAAACTCTTACGGAAGAAGAGCAAATTAAATGGGATGCCCGCATGGCTACTTATGCAGCCATGATCGATCGCATCGATATCGGTGTTGGTCGAATTGTGGAACAACTCAAAGCAATGAACGCCTTCGAAAATACCCTGATCTTTGTTTTATCCGATAACGGCTCCAGTGCCGAGTACATCGTTCGTGGAGACGGCCACCAACCGGGTGCTGCTCCCGGTTCAAGAGAATCGTATCGCTGTCTCGAAGTCGGTTGGTCGAATGCCGCCAACACTCCCTTCCGCGAACACAAAATGTGGACATACGAAGGCGGCATTGCCACCCCGTTGGTAGTGCACTGGCCAAATGGCATCAAATCCCCCGGCACTCAAAACGCCAGCATCGGCCATGTGATTGATCTGCTGCCCACCATTTGTGAAGTTACCGGAGCCGAGTATCCCCAGGAATATGAAGGCGAATCCACACAGACCTTGCCGGGAATCAGTCTGTCTGCTGCATTTGAAAATCAACAAATTCCCGATCGAGAATTTCTGTTCTGGGAGCATCAGGGGCACAAAGCGATCCGCAAAGGGGACTGGAAACTGGTTGCCCGACGCCAGGAACCGTGGTCACTCTACGATCTTAAAAAAGACCGCAGCGAATTGCACGATGTCGCTGCTGCTTATCCCCAAATCGTCTCTGAGCTGGCCAGTCAGTGGCAGAAAACGGCTCAGGAAACCAATGTCGTCGAATGGAACACATTTCCACAATCGCATAACAGGCACACGCCGGAATACCGGGAAAAGTAGCCACTATTTAATGCTGGCTTTATGCTGCTTCAACATCTCCTTGAGATTTTCCCGCGTTTCTGCGAATTCGGGATTGATGCTGAAATCGTAGTTTTCCGCAGGGTCATTTTTGAGATCGAACAGTCCCTCACCCAGATACTCGCCAGCTCCATTTTTGGTTCGCATTTCCATATATCGGAAATCCGAAGTACGGACAGCATCTCCACCCCCATGGCGCGTGAACACAGCCTCCTTGAAGTTGGCTTTCACATCATCCAACAGGACCTGCATACTTTTCCCCTGGAGATGCCCAGGCTTCTCAATGTTCGCCAGGTCACACAATGTCGGATAGATGTCAACAAACTCAACGAGTTTATCGCAAGATCTTCCCCCTTCAATGCCAGGTCCACTGATGTAGAGAGGCGTCCGCGTTGCGACTTCGAAATTCGTGTGTTTACACCAGAAGCCATGCTCGCCGAGTTGCCAGCCATGATCTCCCCAGAGCACGATGATGGTGTTGTCAGCAATTCCTGACTGATCGAGTTCATCGAGCAGGCGCCCCAGTTGAGCATCGATAAAACTGACACAGGCATGATAGCCACGAATCAAATTCCGAGCCGTATCTACAGAAACCGGACCATCGGAAGGAATATCACGATAGGCCCGCATTTCTCCCCATTTGTACTGAAACGCTTTCGATAAATCGTGTGGGTAGTGCATGTTATTGGGAAGTTTGACTTCCTCTTCGGGGTACAGATCCCAATATTTCTGGGGAGCGACAAACGGCAAATGCGGGCGATAAAAACCGCAGGCCAGAAAGAAGGGCTCCTCTGCTTTCGCCAGTCGTTTCAAATCCTGAATCGTTTTTTCGCAGGTGATTGCATCGGGATAGTTCTCATCGAGTTCGACAGCCGCTTCAAAAGCAGGGCCACGCTTTTTGCCGCCTGGTTCAGGTTGATTCTCAGCCATCACCCACCACAGACTCGATTTCTTTCCCCGCCAGGCCGGCTCGCTCCAAGCCGATTTGTCATCATCTTTATGATGATAGACCTTGCCATTACTGATCGTCGTATATCCCTGTTCTTTAAACAGCTTGGGAAGTGAGGTGACTCCGGGAGCATCTTTATCGACTCGTGTCAGATAAGAAGTGAACCGCTTGGGAGTTGGACGCAGTCCAGACATCAGACTGGCTCGCGAAGCTCCGCAGACGGCGATATTGCAATAAGCACGCTCAAACCTCACCCCCCTGTCTGCCAGCCGATCGAAGTTCGGGGTAATCATTTTCGAGACGCCGTAACCGTGAATCTCAGGCCGTAAGTCGTCTACTGCGATGAAGAGAACATTCGGACGTTCCTCGGCCTGCACTCGTTCTGAGACGAGATTGCACGTAATAAAACCGAATAACATCCAGTATAAAACACTAAGAAATCGTGGCATGAGCGCACCTGTTTGAGCGGAAAGAAAACAATTTGATTCATAGCTTGATACACAGCCATCGGTTCGAATCAAACAATGACAGCTTGTCGAACCTATGCACATTGTACCAACATACTGCGGAAACGATGTCAGTCAATATGAGCATTATCGGTCCTGACAGGAATTCTGCTTATGCCGAATAACCTGCTGGAATCGACACATTGATTGTAACGGTTAATGCATTCGTTTCAGACATGAGATATGAATTCATTCTTACGCGAAAAACGAATGTAGTTCCCGGGAGATTCTTCCTTGATTCACTGCTGATTTTCTGTCGAGACCATTGATAAGGTTTTAAATCTGACGGATTTGTAAATCAAAGCAATTGAATTAAGGGCAATATGCCTGAATGTTGATGGTCTGTTAACCTCAGGAATATCAAGATGAAAAATATTCGTACTATTCAGAGAAAAATGGCACGAGCCTGGCGATCTTTTTTAAGAGTCCTTATCGGGAAAAGTGAATTCGACTTTTAACGATGCAGGCGATATGCCAGTACTCCACTCTGGTTGAATCAGAATTCTCTGGAGCCGAGACACTGCCGATTCGCATATAGCGATCATCTCAACGATTCATGAATCTGGCTTGGAGAGCAACCAGCATATTCCAAAGTGTGGGATTCGAGTTCTGGGTCCACTGGGGATGAGAAATATAGCGAAACGGCTTTGTGTGGACTTGCGTGATTTGATACCCAATCGCTTCCACTTTCTTGGAAATCCCAATTTCTGACGCGATCGCCTCGCCATAATTATTTCCAATTGGAAATCCATCGATTTCCTCAAGAACCTTACGCTTTGCGTACAAAACCAGACTCTGCAAATGGCCTGCATTATTCAGGGGGTCGATTTGCCAGCTTTTTAAATGATGCTTGTAACAGGCCACACGATCCCTGATCGGTTTCCTTGCTATTTCGTGTTCATGCATTTCATAATATCTGATCTCTTCCTCGATTGATTCCCAGGGTTGGTCCCATTCCTGTGCCAGAGACTCGCCGATAAGTCCGACATCAGGGAGTTGTGAAATCTGATCAAATGCTTTCAACCATCCGGAACGTACAATCCGGCACTCATGTTGCATAAAGAGATAGGCTTCATCGTTTTGGTATCGCCATCCCTCTTCCCAGGCACCGATGTTATATCCTCTGTTCTCGCGTCGAATCACTTCGTAATCGAAAGATGTCGGTAATGAATTCAGGGAAGGGCGCACAACACCACTGGAATTGACCACGATAAGAAGCCGAAATGGTAAACCAGCTGGATATCTTTTCATGTCCGCTAACAAGCGATGCAGGTCTTTGATCTCATAGCGATCGTAATAAGAAATAATGACACTGACCATTGTTGACTCAATACAAATTCTCCCGCTTGTTGATAATGATGACGTCCGTCACATTACTCCGGATAGCGGGGACGCTCTCAAAGAGAAAAATTCCAGTTCATCACCTTTACAACATGAAACTGAAATCCAGATCGACGATTCCGACCAGTGCAGATTGTCTCTCCACATGTGCCCCTGCTGGTTTCGAGAATTGATTATAGTAGCCAGCGACGATTAACTTGCCGCACTTATAAACTGGGCACCAGCATACACAGTAGCCGCACACTGAATCGCTTCGAGCATTTCCTCCGAAGAAAGTCCGAGGTTCTCGGCTTTTGCGACATGCCCACTCACGCAAGGCTTGCAGGCATTCAAATCGCTGATCACAAGGTTGATCAGTTCAACCATCTTGTCGTCCAGACTGGTTCCGTGAAACGTGTGCGCACGAAGTCCCACCGCTAAACCTTCAAATTTATCGGTGCCGGAAAGTTCACGAAATTTAAAAAACGTGTTGTACATGTAATTCGTAGTCGAGATCGCAGCCAACTCGGCCAACTGCGATTCCTCCCAGCCCAAATCGAGACACCGCTGTCGAAAATACTGAAACCAGACCTCGCTATGGGCATGGATTGCCGTCACCAGAGCGATGGCGGCTTTGGATTTCTCATCCAGCTTGCCGGCTGAATACACAAACTTTTTGAAATTCATGTAGTAGTCACGTAAAAACGCTTCAACGTTGCCCATGATAAGAAAGGGCTCTGGGAGCGGATCTGGTCCGAGCAGGTCGTGCAATCGCTCGTAAGTCTGACTCACTTTTCCATCCGCACTATTTTCGGGAACAGGTTGCAATTTCAACATGGCTTCTCAATTTTTCAGGTCAACAGGATGTCGTTATTTGTCAGGCTGAGCCTGACAGGCTCGTCCAATTTCACAATCATAGCTAAATTTATACTCAGATCAAAATTGGCCACCATCGCATCGGCAAGGGCTTATTTGATCTTCTGGAAAAATTGATCGTGACCTGAATGCCCCATTTTGCATAGGATATTGCAAAATGGAGAGAAACTGTCGTTTCCGCAAGATAATGAAACAGAATTGCTGGAAATTTCTGCAAGAGAAGGATCTTGAAATGCGTTCTTTGGTTAGCCGTAAATTTTGCTCATTACTCAGTGGGATGGGATGCACTTTAGCATATTCCACATTGGCATTCGCAGCTGATGCCCCAACGGCCGATTTAGCGTTATCGTTCCGACCAACTCAGCAGGATGTTCCCTATGAGCTGGTTGAAAAGGCTGACTATGCCGCGTGCAAAGTCGAGGTCGAGCGTCAGGGGAAAAATTCCGGCTGGGTCGTGTTCGGCCCGGAAGGTCAGGTCCTCAGACGATTCTGGGATACTAATGGTGACAATGTCGTCGACCAGTGGCGGTATTACGACCGGGGATATGAGGTGTATCGAGATGTCGATTCCAACTTCAATAATAAAGTGGACCAATCCCGCTGGATGAACATTGCGGGCACCCGTTGGGCTGTCGATACCAACGAAGATGGCAAAATGGATCATTGGAAAATGATCTCAGCCGAAGAAGCCTCCCGCGAAGCCATTCTGGCGATGGCCAAAAATGATCCGAAACGGCTATCTCTCGTTTTACTCTCTGCAGAAGAAATGAAACAACTCGGTATCGCAGACGACTTATCTCAAAAAATTCAAGCGGAAATTAAAAACATCGCTGAAACGATGCGGGCCCGCATGAGCCAGTCAAAAATTATCAACGGTTCGACAGAATGGCTGCGCTTCGACAGTTCCATGCTGATGCCCTATGTCATCCCGGCTGATGAAGGCAAAGCCAATCAGGATCTCATCGTTTACGAAAATGTGATGGCGATTGTTGAAACTGCCGGTGAAACGGGTTTCGTCCAGATGGGAGAACTGGTTCAGGTGGGACAAGCCTGGAAACTGACTCAAATTCCTGCTCCAATTGAAGGCGATGAATTGCAGATGACCGAAGGGGGCGTTTTGATGCAACCTTCCATGTCGGCTGCTGCTCCCGGAATGACCGCTCAGTCGGAAATCACTCCGGAAATGCGTCAATTGCTGACTACCCTGCAGGAACTTGACGGCAATGCCCCGACTCCTCAATCCTCGGCTGCAGAACTGGCCCGCTATAACAGTCAACGGGTCGATGTCCTCAGGAAATTGCTAGCCGCTTCGTCAACTGAAGAAGAACGGACGCAGTGGCTCACACAAATGATTGATGGCCTGGCTGCTGCCGTCCAAACAGGGAAATATGCAGAAGGTGTCCGACAACTGGCAACGATCGAAGCAGACTTACGCAAACAGCGTCCAAATTCCGATTTGATTCCTTACACCGCTTACAGAAGGCTTTTAGCCGAGTACACCATCAAACTGCAATCCGCTCCTGCTGAAAATGCGGAACGGGAAGAAATGCAGAACTGGTGGCTGGATCAACTAAAAGGATTTGTGACATCCTACCCGAAATCGGAAGATGCTGCAGATGCTTTACTGCAATTGGCAATCACGGAAGAATTCAGCGGGAAAACCGAAGAAGCTCAAAAATGGTACACCTCACTCGCAACCGATCATGCCAAATCCGATGCCGGCAAGCGAGCTCAAGGAGCTTTGCGTCGCCTGGGACTGGAAGGAAAATCTCTGGCTTTAAAAGGAACCGGACTGGATGGCAAACCAGTCGACCTGGGAGCTTATCGTGGCAAGGCTGTCCTCGTCATTTTCTGGGCGACCTGGTGTCAGCCCTGCACAGAAGATCTACCGCAGATCAAAGCCCTTTACGATAAATATCGCTCCAAAGGATTTGAGATCGTCGGTGTGAATCTCGACACCCAAAAGGAAGCGATCATGCCTTATATCAATCAGCATGGAAACCGCTGGGCCCACATCGCTGAACCAGCAGGCCTGGAAGGTCAACTCGCGGTCGATTACGGAATCATCTCCGTACCAACGATGTTCCTCGTCAATCAGCAGGGACAGGTCGTCAGCAACGCCACTTCTGTTGATGATCTGAAAGAACAGCTTCCGGTTTTGCTACCGTAAGTATTCGCATTACTTATTCCCAAACTCCTGCCTGGGAACAAGAATAAGATTTTACAAGCATTCCCGAAACATTATTGGTAACTTTTTTGTCCTCCAGTTGTCCTATTACGAATATCAGTCCACTTTCCCGTGCAGAAATTCTGTTCGTGATTGGGATTTCGCTGCTAGCGATTGCACTTCGATGTTGGGATCTTTCGGCAATTGCTGTCGAACATTTTGATGAAGGCGTATATGCCTCGAATCTGTGGTTCACTGCAGATGAGGGGTATCGCTATCCGGATCGGCATCTGTATGCACCCCCTTTATTGCCGACATTGATTGAATGGTCGCTCCTGATTTTCGGTCAGGCCAGTTGGGTCCCTGCATTGCCAAGCCTGATTGCTGGTGTCTGCACAATTCCGCTGATTTGGTGGATGGGGCGTAAACTTGGTGGACCGTTATGTGGACTCTCAGCCGCAATTTTACTGGCTACAAACGATGTGCATATTCTCTACTCGCGGACTGCATTGACAGAATCGCTGCTTTGCTTTTTCATGCTGCTTTCGGTCTCGCTGGCGCATTGCACATGTCTGGAGCAAAACGCAGAGGCTCGCTTATCCAAACGCTCGATCATGCTCGCCTTACTAAGTGGCTTGATGGCTGGCCTGGCCTGGCTAACGAAATACAACGGCTGGCTTTCGCTGGCGGTCATCATTTCCGGCAGCGGCGGGTGGGCTCTCTTTTCTCGAATGCCAATTCGACAATGGAAATGGTTGATTCTGCACTGGCTGATAATTGTCGCTGTCGCACTTGCCCTCTGGCTGCCATACATGATTTCGCTCGATGAATTCGGAGGCTACTCGGCAGTGGCCGCCAATCATCGACAATACTTCGGTGGCCTGGGCGAATGGCTGCCGGCTTTGCAGCGGCAGGTTTTTAATCAATATGAGTTATCGAGTTGGACGAGCATTGCAGGTCTGTTCTGTGTCGGATTTCTGGCCTGGAACCGTTCAGCATTGGAACGAATTATCCCGACGATCAAGACAAAAATGATTTCTCCGAGCGGTTGCTGGTTGCTGGCCAGTTGGTGTATTGGCTTAACGGTTGCGATCCCGCTCTATCATCCCTACCCGCGACTGATGGTGCCGTGGTGGATTGGAATTTGTTTGCTACTCGGATTGATCGCATCGAAACTTCCGTTAGGACAGGCTTCCAGCCTGTCTCGTCAACAGAGTGAAAAGCAGACAGGCTGGAAGCCTGTCCTGCCTGTGGCGGGGATGGTCTTCCTGATCCTGCTCACATTCATGGGACCGATTGTGCAGGCTCCCCCCTGGGAGAATCGAACGAAACTCAGAACGATCGCAGTTAATGATGTCCAACAAGCAGGCGAAATTGCCAAACTGGCAGGATTTCGCGAGAATGAAGTGATTTTCTATGTTTATGGCGAACCTGCTATTTTTTATCACATCTCTGCTCAGAACCGACTGGTCGGACCGATCGGGCATCTCGATTTTGCCTTGCCAGCTGCCAGAAATTCAAAAGTCCCGACCTTCCTCATCACTGGCCCTCATGCCGAGCAATCGAATCTGTTTCATAAGCAATGGGAGAAACTTGGGAATGAATTTGAACTGATCAAAACAGAACAGGCAATACCCAGCAGGCTCGTGCAATTGAACAATGAAAACAGTATGCAACTATCAGATCCTGGTTCCTATCGGTTGTATCAGTTGAAGCCTCTTTGAATCAGCAATTTGATGTCTTCCCCGTAGGGTCCGCTGTGCGGACCACTTCTTTGTCCGTTCTTAAAATTTTTCATGTATCATTGCATCCCACTGGCTAAAAACGCACATATTGGTCCGCACTGCGGACCCTACAGGCAAAATGAGTTTTAATCCACAACAATACGAATCCCAACTTGAAGAGACGATGCTCAGCGACCGGCATCGTTTGCGGCAGCGATTGCGCCAACTGCAGCGGGCCAGGAAGAATGAAAAGCGATTCGAGTCTGATCTGTCGATGCTGGTCAGACAATTGGAATCTTCCCGCGAACGAGCTCAGCAGCGTCGGCTCGCATTGCCTCAGCCAAAATTTGCCGACGACTTGCCGATTAATACCCGCATCGAGGAAATTAAAGAAGCTATTGAAAATCATCAGGTTATGATTGTCTGCGGAGAAACGGGTTCCGGGAAATCGACTCAATTGCCGAAAATCTGCCTGGAGATGGGGCGGGGTGTTTATGGAGTCATCGGTCATACTCAGCCTCGTCGTCTCGCGGCTCGTTCCGTGGCGACGCGTATCGCCGAAGAGTTGGGAAGTTCAGTCGGGGAATATGTCGGTTTCAAAATTCGCTTCACGGATACCACTCAGCCAACCACGTACGTCAAGTTGATGACCGACGGCGTAATGCTGGCTGAGACGCAGCGGGATCGGTTTTTGAATCAGTACGATACGATCATCATCGATGAGGCTCACGAACGCTCGTTGAATATCGATTTCCTTCTCGGCTACATCAAACGAATCTTGCCGCAACGTCCCGAGCTTCGACTGATCATCACTTCCGCCACGATTGATGCCGCTCGATTCAGTGAGCATTTTACGATTGATGGCCAGCCTGCTCCCGTTCTGAATATTGAAGGACGAACCTACCCGGTTGAGTTACGATATCGACCACCAGAGAAGGATGAAGAATCGGGCGACTTCGACTGGCGAACGGCTCTCACGAATGCAGTCGATGAAATCTCGATGGAATCCGAGGGAGATATCCTCACATTTCTACCGACGGAACGGGAAATCCGCGAAGCGGCTAAGGTATTGCGTGGTCATCTGACGCGGACGATGGGAACACGACGGACTCTCGAAGTTTTGCCTTTGTATGGACGTTTGTCTGAGAAAGAACAGCAGAAGATTTTTCAACCACATGGCAATTCCCGCATTGTGCTGGCGACGAATGTGGCGGAGTCTTCGTTGACAGTTCCGGGGATTAAATCGGTGATTGATCTCGGGACGGCTCGTATCAGTCGCTACTCGGCTCGTTCAAAAATGCAGCGGCTACCGATTGAACCAGTCTCTAAAGCATCGGCTAATCAACGCAAAGGACGCTGTGGACGTATTGCGCCCGGCATCTGTATACGACTGTATTCTGAAAAAGACTTTGACAGCCGTGAAGACTTTACGCCCCCGGAAATTCAACGGACAAATCTCGCTCAGGTAATTCTACAGACAATTTCTCTGAAACTTGGAGCGATTGAGCAGTTTCCGTTTCTCGATCCACCTCGCGGCGGAATGATTCGTGATGGTTATAAAACCTTGTATGAACTTGGAGCGATAGACGATCAACAGCAGTTGACTGAGATCGGACGGCAACTCGCCCGCTTACCGGTCGATCCTCGAATCGGTCGTATGATTCTGGCTGGGCATGATGAGCAGTGTTTGAATGAAATTCTGATTATCGCCAGCGTACTTGAAATCCAAGATCCCCGTGATCGTCCGGTTGAATTTCAACAGGCAGCCGATAAGGCTCATGAACAGTTTCAGCATGAATCCTCAGACTTTTTATCGTATCTGAAACTGTGGGATTTCTATCTGCACATCAAGCAGGACCTTTCCAATTCGAAATTCCGTCATGCGTGCCGTCAGAACTTTCTGAATATGAATCGTCTACGCGAGTGGAGCGATATTCATCGTCAACTGCTACAACTGGTGCGAGAAGCGAACCTGCCTGTCGAAAAACGTCGCGATAATGAAGATGCCATCCATCGAGCTTTGATGACCGGCCTGCTCTCGAACATTGCTTTTCTCGACGACAAGAAGGAATACGTTGGCTCCGGCGGAACGAAACGATTTCTCTGGCCCGGCTCGGGATTATTCTCGAAGAAACCGAAATGGGTGATGTCGGCTGAAGTGATTGAGACTTCGCAACGCTTTGCCCGCACCTGTGCTCGGATCAACCCGGCCTGGATCGAACCGCTGGCTAAACATCTTGTGAAGTTGACACAGAGCGAACCGCATTGGGATCGTGATGCCGGGGCAGCTTTGGCGTGGGAAAAAGTCACTCTGTTCGGAATGACGATCATTCCCCGCAGACGAGTTCCACTCGGACGAACGGATCCCGATCTGGCTCGGGAACTAATGATTCGCGATGGATTGACGCTCGGCGATATCGACACTCAAGGCGATTTCCTGGCTCATAATCTGCAGGTGATTGAAGACGTGCGTGGCTTGCAGGCGAAAGTCCGCCGTCAGGATTATGGCACTCTCGAACAGACAATTATGGAATTTTATGAAGAGAAAATTCCGAATGAAATCTACGATGTTGCCCGCTTCGAGAAATGGCGAAAGTCAGCCGAGGAGCAGGAACCGAAACTGTTGTATCTGGATGTCAATGATTTTATCGAGCATGAAGAAGAATCGCTCGATCGTCAGAAATTTCCGGATGCTCTCGTCTTCGAAAATTTGCGATTGCCGCTCTCCTATCAACTTCAGCCAGGTGAGGAGGAAGACGGCGTCACGGTGACGGTCTCGCAGTCGCAATTACCTCACCTGCAGCAGGCGCTGCTCGATTGGTTAGTGCCCGGCTTGCTGGGTGAGAAAATTGCCGCACTGATCAAGTCGCTGCCGAAATCGGTCCGTACAAAATTGGTTCCTGCTCCCGATACGGCTCGCGAAGTTGTTGCAAAACTGAAATATGGACAGGGAGCCTTTCTCAACACTGTCGCAGAATCGCTCACACGCATCGCTGGCGAAACGGTCTCTGCCAGTGATTTCGATTTATCTGCTCTGACAGATTATTTGCGGATGAATATTCGAGTCACCGATGAATCGGGAGCGATTCTCGGTTCAAGTCGTGATCTCGATTTGCTCAAGAAAAAACATGGCCTGAAAATTCAAGCTAACTCGAACAGTTCTGCTCCTCAAAAATCTGTGGGGCCAGCTTTTGATGTCCTGGCGAAAGAATCGAAATGGCATCGCGATGGCTTAACAACCTGGGATTTTGAAGATCTGCTCGAAACGATTACGCTTTCTCGAGGCGATTATGTTGTGACAGGCTACCCGGCTCTATTTGATGCCGGTCAGCATGTGAATCTTCGCGTTTACTCGTCAGTCGAACGAGCAAATGCTGCAACCCGGCAAGGACTGTATCGGCTGTTTCTGAAAGAATCGCAATCAAAGGTTAAACATCAGGTCGATCATTTCCCGAACATCGATCAACTCGAAATGCTGGGGACTGCTCATCAGCCTTTTGCAAAATTGCGGGGGCAGTTGATGCACCTGATTGCTGCCCGGGCTTTTGCAGCCACTTTGAAACTGCCACGAACTCAGGCGGAGTATCGTCAGTTTCTGACGACTGCGACGAATCGAATTACTGTCGCGGTGCAGGATGTTGCCAACGTAATTGGCCCAATTGCGAAGTTGTATCGGGAATTGATCAAAGAAATTGAAGATTTGAAAGCTCCCTCCTGGCAATACGCCCAACAGGATTTGCGACAACAACTCGAACTGCTCTTTCCTGCCAATGTGCTGATGTCTCAGCCCTGGGAAGGATTGATGCATTACGAGCGATATCTGCAAGGTATGAAAGTCCGCAGCGAGAAACTGAAGAATGCGGGACTCGAAAAAGATCGTCGGGCCTATGCCGAGCTTGAACCGTACTGGCGACGCACGATTGAAGCGGTCACTTCAAAGCAGGCTAACGATCCCGAAGTGATTGCATTCCGATGGATGGTTGAAGAGTATCGGGTCTCACTTTTTGCTCAGCAACTGGGAACTTCTCAAGCGGTTTCACCAAAACGACTGGATCGGCAGTGGAAAAAGGCGACACGATAAGTCGTAGGTTGGATGGTGCCACGGCTCTGTGAGCCGTGCATTCGGTGATCTTTTCCCTTCCCACCGCTCAAGTGAAATTGACTCAGATTTACACGGCTCACAGAGCCGTGGCGCACATTGTACAATGGATTCAATGCTGAAAATTCAAAGTCATAGTGCAACTTCAAAACCTACCGGCTTAGTCGAATCCTCCGAAAACCGCAGATTTCTAGCATCTCGCAGTGACTGTATGAGTGGCATTTGCAGGGAGTGGTTGAGAAACGATAGAATAGGTTTAAGAAATTATCAGGGCTGGAATTGGAGCAGGAGGGAACGTGGCTTTTTTACGTGTTGTCCAGGGCAGTCACCCCGGTGAGTTGCACGAGTTGCTTGGCGAGAGAATCGTGCTGGGACGACACCCGAGTTGCGAGGTCGTGCTCGATAATGCCGCGATCAGTCGTCAGCACGCTCGATTGATTCGTCAGGGGACGAACTTCGTCATTGAAGATCTGGGCAGCAGGAACGGCACCCATGTGAACGGCAAGATGGTATCCGGATTGCAGGCTGTGGCTAATCGCGACCGAGTTCGCATTTGTGATATCGTACTCGAATATCTCGACGAAATCCCGATGATCGAAGCGACGATGGCTGATGAGCTTTCGTATAACGATCCCCGGGGAACACATCCAGGTGGGCAGGTCACAGTCGATCATGTGGGAGATCTCGATTATCTCGAATCGTCCTCATCAATTATTTCTTCACTGAATGCAGGCACTATCAGCCGTCGTCTGGATGTTCGGCCCGAAGTCAAACTGAGAGCACTTCTCGAACTGAGCAGTTTGTTTAGCAGAACCGTGGATGTTTCAACGGTGATGAAGAAGACGCTGGAATGTCTGTTCCGCCTGTTTCCGCAATCGGAAATGGGGCTGGTGCTGCTCACAAATGCTCAATCAAAAGAGCCCATCGTCAAAGCGGCACGAAATGCCAAGGGTGAAGTTTCGCTCGATCAGAAGTTCAGTTCGACTGTGTTCCGGCAGGCGATCGAAAGCCATTCCGCGATACTGAGCGAAGATATGGGAGATGACACTCGCTTTCGCGATAGTGAGTCTGCTTCCATGCTTGAAATTCGCTCGATGATGTGTTCTCCACTCACAGGAGGTGAGGGATCAGCTTTCGGTGCCATTCAATTAACGACAAAGGACTTGAAGAAGCCGTTCAATCAGGATGACCTTGATTTGTTTGTGAGCGTTGCCTGTCAGGCAGGGTTGGCGATCGAAAATGCTCACATGCATGCCGAGATTGTGCATCGTCGGGAAATGGAACGGGATCTCGAAGTCGCGACGCAAATTCAACTGGGGTTTCTGCCTAATAAAAAACCCTCCTTTCTCGATTTTGAATTCTGGCATTTTTATCAGGCCGCTCAACAGGTTGGTGGAGATTACTTCGACTACGTGCGCCTGCCTGATGGTCGATTAGCAATAGCCGTGGGGGATGTTTCCGGAAAAGGAGTTCCTGCGGCTCTGTTGATGGCCCGTCTTTGTTCAGCCGTGCGTTATCATCTGGTGGCTCAGAAGTCAGTCGCCAGAGCATTGACAGAACTGAATCGCGAATTGCTGGCAAGCAGCCTGGGGTTTCGTTTCATTACATTGGTGATTGTCGTTCTGGAACCAGGATCGAATACCGCAGTGATTGTGAATGCGGGACATTTACCACCCGTTATTCATCACGAAAAAAACAGCGAATACATGGAAGGAGATTACTCGGGACTGCCGCTCGGTGTTGGTGGAGACTTTGAATATCAGCAAACCACACTCGAATTAACACCCGGGTCTTCAATGTTGCTTTACACTGATGGCATTACGGAGACGGAAGATTCTCAGCACAATTTGTACGGCAGAGAGCGACTCCTGCTCGCTCGCCCCAAAGGATCGTTTACTCCCGAGAAACTCGTGAATTACGTACTAAACGATACCGTTGAATTCTGCGGAGGCTTGCCCCAAAGGGACGACCGTTGTGTGGTCGCTTTCAAGTACTCGCCGACATAAATTGATGGAGGGTAGGGGACTCTATTCTCTTTTTCTGATACCCGGTCCAAACAGATGCTCGCCTTGTTTTGCGGCTTGAATCGCTTCATGAGTATCCATCGGAATTCCAGGATCTTCCTGAGATTTCATCCAGGATTCCAGTTCCTTTTTCAGGTGTTCTTTTTCTTTGGCAAACTGGGAATCCTCTGCCAGATTAGTCATTTCGTAAGGATCGGAAGTGGTATGATAAAATTGTTCTTTGGGTCTGCTTGTGTAGCGTTTGACTAATTCATAAGTGTGCGGGTTGTTCCAGGCGGTTAATACCCAGGTTGGCCAATAAGGATTATTCAATTTCCCTTGAGCCTGTTTTCCCATTAAATGTTTTTCAATGTAGATTTCATCCGGCAGCAGGTTCTGGATGTATCGGTATTCTCCATCGCTGATGGTGCGAATTGGATAAGCGGGCCCCTCAGGAATGTTATTGTGAATGCCATAGACGTATTTGCGATGCTCCGTTTTTTTACCGAAGAGGACTTCCCTAAAGCTTGTGCCATCGACTTTGGAGATCGGTTTGGCATCAGCCAGATCCAGAATTGTCGGCACGACATCTGCATATTGAACCAGTGCGTCCGTCCGTTGATTTTCCGGAACTCTGCCCGGCCAACGGGCGATTAAAGCGGTATGCAAACCGGTGTCCCAGTTGGTCCACTTGTTGCCGGGAAACTGAGAGCCTTGTTCCGAAGTGAACAGGACAAGCGTATCTTCAACGAGTTTGAGTTCATCAAGTTGAGCCAGGATTTCTCCGACCTGACTATCCATATAGGTGATTTCTGCCAGATACCGTCCATAGTCCTGTCGAGTGACGAGCGTATCGGCCAGTGTCGGCGGAAGTTCGATTTTTTGGGACGGATACTGACTCGCATCTCCCATCACCCAGGGAACATGCGGATCGACGAGGGCAATGACCAGGCAAAACGGGTGAGAGTTGTCGCGTCCCATGAACTCTGAAATACCAGTCAGCGAATGTTGCTGCGTGGGATCACGAACACAATTTGGATCAAAACCATCGACATGCTCGAATGGAAATACGGAGTCGGGTTTGACATGTACCTTCCCGGCTATCCCGACACGATAGCCGAGCGGTTTCAAATGCTGTGGCAGGCTGATGACTTCTGGTCGACTGGCAGAGTGATTCCAGGCGCAACCATTACTCATTGGATAGAGCCCGGTAAACAGTTCCGCACGACAGGGCTGACACATCGCCTCTGCAAGGTAGGCCTTGTTAAAGGTTAATCCCTGCTTAGCGAACTGATCCAAATGCGGTGTTTTCGCATTTTTCCCGCCGTAAAGTGGTAAGTCGTTGTAAGTACAGTCATCTGCCATGATGATCAGTACATTGGGAGCAGAACTGGCTTCGACTGGCTGGAAAGCTTGAAAAATGCTTAGAATAAAGCCAAATACTGGCGTAAGAAGTAGTAATCTGACTGGCATAATGAGCACCTAACCGACATGCTGAAAAGACCGGATTTTGAAAACATGAGATCGTGACCGTTTTGGAAAGAATGAATATTCTTCTCCAGAACTCACATTGCAACAAAGTTCAGCCTCTGAAACAATTCCTGAGTCAATATTTATGTAATAAACTGAAGTTTTGCAAAATGCTAGAATTCAAAACGAATGAGAAGTCAGAGTATGAATATTCAAGAGCATCTTAGCCAGACGCGTCAGCGAGGGGACGGCTTCTGATTAACAATTCGGTCAAACTCTAAAACCAGTTGGATACTGTTATTTCACGTGAAA
>TARA_R100000789_G_scaffold96738_1_pt1 | contig 28462 bp, 29 predicted proteins | sample TARA_R100000789 | Tara Oceans TARA_R100000789 (sample SAMEA2623403) | marine metagenome | biome: marine biome (ENVO:00000447); feature: mesopelagic zone (ENVO:00000213); material: "saline water (ENVO:00002010), including plankton (ENVO:xxxxxxxx)" | depth 450 m
GGTCTGCTCATGCATGCCAGCTACCACACTGGATTCACGGGATTCGTGCAACAGAGCCGATTGTCGCAATAAGATGTGGGACCCGGTGCCTACGGCACCCCGTGCAACTGACGCGCTTCGTGTATAAGCAATGCAGATAGGCAAAACGAATGTCTTCGTCCGCGCAATCGAGCCGCATCCAGCCCCAATTTCTATAAATTGTTGGAGCGCCCTAGTCGCGCGTGGCTTGGCTTACTGAAGTTGGAAGAAACAAATCATCAGTCATTCCATCGTCAGTACCGTCAGTACCGTCAGTACCGTCAGTACCGTCAGTATCGTCAGCCGGACACCGAATGGCTGACGATACTGACGGTCAATTAGCCTTGTTTTATGTTAATGACGCGCTGACCGGATTTGCCTTCGCGCGTGGTTATGCCACGCGCTGGCAGATATATGAGGGCTGCCAGTGCAGCATCGTGACTGGTCGGAGAAAGGCAGGTTACCCCAATGCCAACGTCGGCTTTCAGGAAGCTGCATCGCAGCGACGTTCGTATGAGTGGACAACAGCTATCGGCCGCAATTGCCATTCCAAGTTGTCCAATGACGCCAAGAATCCGCATCCTCTACGCGCACCAAAACGACGACGACCATGGCCAATCCAAACCACAGTACACCGAGTCCCCAGCACAGCCCCTTCACCAAACCCCAAACCGACCGTCCTTACCCCGTCCCACACCCTCAAACCCTAACAAAACCTGAAAATGCCTTTGTAACCCCTTGATCTTGCACAGCCGGCAGGCTGTCCACGCGTGGACACCTCCCCGAACTGCCTCCACCATTGGCATCCAAATCCCCAGCGGGCACACTCCTCCCAACGGCCAGCCAAGGAGGGATTCGCATGAAAGTCGGTATCGTCGGGGCAGGCATGGTGGGCTCTTCCGCGGGCTTCGCGCTGGTCCTGCAAAACATCGTCTCGGACCTCGTCCTGATCGACCTCAACGCCGCCCGCGCCCGGGCCGAGGCCGAGGACATCGCCCACGCCGTCCCCTTCGCAGGCTCCACCATCGTCCGCTCCGGCACCTACAAGGACATCGTCGACGCCGCCGTGGTCATCCTCGCCTGCGGCGTCTCCCAGAAACCCGGCGAGACCCGACCCGAACTGCTCGGCCGCAACGCCGAGGTATTCCGCGCCGTCATCGGCGAGGTCATGAGCGTTGCCCCAAACGCCATCCTGTTGGTCGCCAGCAACCCGGTCGACGTCATCACCAATATCTCCACCCATCTGTCCGGCCTGCCGCCCGCCCGGGTGATCGGATCGGGCACCATCCTCGACACCGCCCGCTTTCGCTGGCTGATCGGGCGGCACCTTGGTATCGCGCCGGGATCGGTCCACGGCTACGTTCTGGGCGAACACGGCGATTCAGAGGTGCTGGCCTGGTCCAACACCTGCGCAGGCTCAGTGCCGCTGACCGCCTTCGCCGCCCAAGTCGGCGCGCCTCTGACAGCCGAGGTTCGCGCCCGTATCGACACCGGCGTGCGCCGCGCTGCCTACACGATCATCGCCGGCAAAGGCGCGACATGGTACGGCATCGGGGCGGGACTGGCCCGGATCGTCAAGGCCATCGCGCGGGACGAACAGGCGGTGCTATCCGTCTCGATTGTCGAAAAGGAGGTGTTGGGCGTGCCCGACGTGGCGCTGTCCTTGCCCCGGCTCGTCGGCGCGCAAGGGGTGTCTGCCACGCTCTGGCCCGATCTCAATCAGGAGGAAACAGAGGCGCTGCGCCGCTCTGCCACCCTGCTCAAGGATATGTCGGACAGCGTGGTGCTGCCGTCGTGATCAGACGGCCCGCGCCACCACCAGCCAGTTGGGCAACTTCTTAGGATAGCCGCCGGTTTCGATTATCTCGAAACCGGCCGAAATCAGTGCGGACTCGATCTGAGCAGGCCGCATGCAATGCACCGGGGCAGGGGCCTTGCCGATTTTCTGCAACCCCCAGATCAAGGGGCGAAACCACGGCTTCCCCCCCAGACAGGGCGTCTTGGAGATGAACAAGCCGCCCTTGGGCAACAGCTTGCGCACATGCGCCATGACGGCCGCCGGATCATCGACCAAGTGCAGGAGGTTAAAGGCCAGCACTGAGTCGAAAGTCATCCCGGCGCCTGCCGTCTCGGCCGCATCGGCGACAAAAGACACATGATCGACGGACGACGCCTTACCAGTGGCAATCCGCACCATTTCCTTTGATATATCGGTGCCCAGATACCCCGCCACATCATCGGCCAGCTTCAACGCTGTTGTCCCGGTGCCGCACCCGATCTCCATCACAGACATCTCTGGCCGCAACCAGTGCCGCACCCGATCCAACGTGGCCTCATAGGCGTCCATGTTGCCAATCGGTTGTGTCGAATATTTCTGTGCAATGCCGTCCCAAAATGCCACTGGCGTCATAACCCTGTCTCCATTCAATACGTCTGGAGCGCTCATACGGCAAAGCGTCGCGATTAGGGATTGCCGAATACCGCAGCGGACCCATGCGAAACCGCATGAGCCCACCGTCGGTGCGGGGTGTTATTCCGCAGCGTCGCGTTTGGGAAGGACCCAGTCAGGGCGCACGAAATGACAGGTGTAGCCACCTGGAAGACGTTGCAGATAGTCCTGATGCTCAGGCTCCGCCTCCCAGAAATCGCCCACGGGTTCGACCTCTGTCACCACCTTGCCGGGCCAAAGCCCGCTGGCCTCGACATCCGCGATGGTGTCCAGCGCGCAGGCCCGCTGGTCCTCATCCACATAGTAGATGGCCGACCGATAGCTCATCCCGACGTCATTGCCCTGCCGGTTCACGGTGGTCGGGTCGTGGATCTGAAAGAAGAACTCCAGCAACTTGCGGTAGGAAATCCGCTTTGGATCAAACATGATCTCGATCCCCTCGGCATGGGTTCCGTGATTGCGATAAGTCGCATTCTTCACATCGCCCCCGGTATAGCCAACGCGGGTGTCGACCACTCCGGGCATCCGGCGGATCAACTCTTGCATCCCCCAGAAACAGCCCCCCGCCAGTATCGCTCGTTCGGTCATCGGATGTCCTCCACCTGATCCATCAAGGCTGCATAACCCTCGGCTTCCATCTCGTCACGCGGTATGAACCGCAGCGAAGCAGAGTTGATGCAGTACCGCAGGCCGCCCTGATCCATGGGGCCATCGGGAAAGACGTGGCCAAGATGGCTGTCCCCATGACGCGAGCGGACCTCGGTACGGATCATGCCAAGACTGTTGTCTCGAACTTCAACAATATTGTCCGGCTCGATCGGTTTGACAAAGCTGGGCCAGCCGCAGCCTGATTCGTACTTGGCCGCCGAGGCGAACAGCGGTTCACCGGAAACCACGTCCACATAAAGCCCCGGCTCTTTTGTGTGCAAGAATTCGCCGGTGCCCGGACGCTCTGTCCCGGCCTCTTGCGTGACGTGGTACTGCTCGGGGGTCAAGCTGTTGATAACCTCCGGTCTTCGCTCATATTTCGCCACTTTGTCCTCCTATTCTGCCGCGCCTCCCATTAGATGGGGTTGAGGCTCATTTTTCCAAGCGAATTGTCATCGACCTCACGTTGCCTTGCGCGGCCCTTGCGCGAAAGGGGGGCTGCTGCCATTTAACGGTCGAGTGACAAGTGCTTTCTCCCAAGAAAACGACTGTCGCTCCGGGCGCTGGGATGGCAGCTCAGCGCCCGTCCTGCTTTCCAGAGAGGCCGGAAACACCCGCTTGCAGTCGCAAAACTGCCCAGCGGGCGGCGTCACGGACCGCTTCATCAGTATCCTCGCAAAGCGCCTGAACGCTTGGGATCAGAGTGGGCAAACCGGAATTTCCAATCGCATAACACACGTTCCGCACAAAACGGTCGCGCCCGATCCGCTTGATCGGAGAGCCGGAAAATCGCGCCCGAAATCCGGCATCGTCCAGCATTGCCAAATCCGCCAATGGCGGCGCCACCAGATCATCCCGCGCGTGATACTTTACCTCTTCGGCCCGACGGGCGAACTTGTTCCACGGACAGACCGCAAGGCAATCGTCACAGCCGTAAATTCGGTTGCCCAGCCCGGGGCGCAGTCCCTCATCGACCGGCCCCTTGTGCTCAATCGTCAGGTAGGAAATGCAGCGACGTGCGTCCACCTGATAAGGCGCGGGAAAGGCGTTGGTGGGACAGATGTCCAAACAGGCGCGGCAAGACCCGCAGTGATCGCGCTCCGCGCCGTCCGGGGTCAATTCCAACGTGGTAAAGACGCAGCCCAGAAACAGCCATGACCCCAACTGTCGACTGACCAGATTACTGTGCTTGCCTTGCCAACCCAGTCCGGCTGCCTGTGCCAGCGGTTTTTCAGGGACCGGCGCAGTATCGACAAATACCTTGATCTCGCCGCCGGCGGAGTCAATCAGCCAGCGCCCCAGCCGCTTCAGTCGTTTCTTGACCACATCGTGGTAGTCGCGGTTGCGGGCATAAACGCTGATCGCGGCCCGGTCACGGACCTCCAGAACGGCCAGCGGATCGTCGTCGGGACCATAGTTCTCGGCCAGCATGATGACTGATTGCGCCTCGGGCCAAAGCACGTCAGGCGCGCCGCGCCAATGGACACGCTCCGACAGCCAACCCATTTGACCATGGTAGCCCTTGTCTAGAAACCCGCGCAGCCGCGCCATAACCTCGGGCACATCGCCGGGACGGCAGATCCTGCAATCGGCAAACCCAACGTCCAGAGCCTCACGTTTTAGGCGCTCAGTCAGATCCACCAAACCGCCCCTTGTTTCTTCTGTCTGGCAATATCCCGGGGGAGTCCCGCAGGGACGGGGGCAGCGCCCCCACCGATTTTTCGACGAAAAATCGCTGCCCGCTCAAAAATCAAGGTCAGCATAATGTGCCGGCGGCGGAAAGCCCGGCACCTGATCGGCCAGAATCGACCGAAAGGCCGGGCGCGACTTGATCTTGGCATACCAGTCCTTGACCACCTCCGACCGATGCCAATCCACGTCTGAGATGTAGTCAAGGCTTGACAGATGTGCAGCGGCAGCAAAATCGGCCAGCGTCATGCTGTCCCCCGCCAGCCAGCGACGGTGATCCAGTAGCCAGCCCATGTAATCGAGGTGATACTTGACCGCCCGTGCCCCGGACTTGACGTTGCCGCTGTCGGGAAAACCCGCCTTCATCACTTTCTTGTTCACCCGCTCGTACAACAGCTTCGAGGTGACCTCATTGTGAAACTTGTCGTCAAACCAACCGATGATCCGGCGCACCTCGTAACGGGCGTCAGCAGAGCGCGGCATCAGCGACGGCTCGGGGTATTTCTCTTCGATCCATTCGCAGATCGCGGCGCTTTCAGACATCGTCTTGCCGTCGATCTTCAGTACAGGCACCTTGGCCGCCGGGTTGCGGCGCAGGAAATCTGGATCCTTCTCCCAATAGCGCTCTTCGACCAGTTCGCATTCGATCTTCTTTTCCGCAAGGCTGAGACGCACCTTGCGGCAGAACGGGGAGAGGGGAACGTGATAGAGCTTGGCCATTTGCGATCCGGGGTTCGGGGAACCCCCTCTACTTGCCGTGAAAGCGTGGCGGATTCAACGGGGTTGATGGCCTGTGGCAATCGCACGCCGGATCGGACGAGCCGGGGCAGGGGCTTTCCCTGGGTCTTAGGCCCGGTCTAGGGTGTGTGTATGACACAGCTTTCCCTGCACCACATCTCACTCCCGGTTCGCGATCTAGCGCGGTCCGCAGAGTTTTATGATTACACATTGGGCCTCCCCAGACTGCCACGGCCAGAATTCGGATTTGACGGGCTATGGTATGGGTGCGGTGACGGGCAGTTGCACCTGATCGTCAACCCAGAAGGTACCTATCGCAACGGGCCGGTCACCGGCAGGGACATTCATTTTGCCTTGTCGACTAAGGACTTCGACGGTTTCATCGCCCGGTTGACAGCAGCGGGTTACAGCGAAGACGCTGCACCCGATGACCCCAAGCGCCTGCGCGTCAGCCGCGACAGTGATGCCGGGTTTGCACAGATCTTCCTGATGGACCCGGACGGGCATCTGGTCGAGATCAACCGCGCCCGCGGTTGAGCCGCCTCAGTCCGCCGCGCGGCGGATGCGATAGTGCGTCTCGGCGGCGAATTTGCCTTCGATCACCGTTTCATCGCCATCGGCCCAGCGGATCGCGACCCGGGTCGCCTCAACCGCGGCGCCAAGTCCAAAATGCGCGACAGGTGCGTCGAATGACATGAAACCGCCGCCCAGTTGCAATTCCTGCATCCGGGTCACGCCGTTTGTATCTGTCACCCGGATCGTCGCGCCGATGCCATCGCGGTTGCCGGCCAGATCCTCGAACGACACCGTCAGTGCGCGGCCCTCTTGCGTATTGTTGCGGAACACCGCCAGCGGGCCGTTCACCGTATAGGTGACGATATCCAGATCGCCGTCGCCATCCATGTCGAATTGCGTCGCAGCCGCCGTCATCAGATAATCCTCCAACCCAAATGGGCCAGAGGCCTCGGCAAAGCCGTTGCCGGTGTTGTGGTAGAACAGGTTTGACGGGCTGACCTCATTCGGAACCCATGTGCCGTTGACGATATAAACATCCTTCAACCCGTCCTCATCGAAATCGGCGATCTTGGTGTCCCAGCTCCAGCCGCCAATCTCCAGCCCCATATCCTTGGCCACATCGGTAAAGCCACCGGCGCCGTCAGAGGTCAGCAGGACGTTAAAGCTTTGGATCTGGGGCAAGGCAGCATCGGCTTCTTCTGCGGTGAAGGGGCGCGAGGGCATGAAATGCACGTCGCAATAGGCGCGTGCCTTGTACTGGCTCGCCGGGATCATGCCGCACAGATCCGCGTCCTTGCGCTGAATCGCCAGATCCTTGATCAGCATGGCCTTGCATTCAGCCTGATCGCGTCCGGACAGATCCTGGCAGCGACTGGCATAACTGGGGTCAAAGCTGTTGCCAGAGCGATACCACTGTTTGATCGCCATGTTCCGCGCGCAGACCGCGCGCTGATCGTCTCGCGTGATGGCATCGCAGTAGCGGTCCAACGGCTGCATCTTCAGCTTTGCCGACACCCCGGAAGAGCGTCCGGCGATCTGCGCCAGATACAATTCCGGCGCGCCATCATTGGTCAGATCGGCGGTCTTGATCGCCATGGTGGTTGTGGTGGTGTGCGGGATGTTCCCGTCTTGATGGGTGATCGCGCGAAAGCCACCGGCGCCGTCACCCAAATAGTAATAGTCCGGCACCTCAAAGTCATTGCCGACAAGCAAATCCGCCTTCCCGTCGCTGTTGAGGTCGGTGAACAGCATCGACAGCGTCTCACCGGGGATGCCGGGCAGGACGGTATGAGCTGTGCCCGTCAAAGCGCCTCCTTCGTTCCAAATGACGCGATTGCGAGACTCCTCGCCCGGAATGCGACGATACCAGCCTGCTGCCCAATTGCCGACGCCAAGATCCAGATCGCCGTCGCGGTCCGGGTCGCCAAAGGTCAGTGCCATGGTCAGCGGCGCGTCGGGCGTGTTGTCGACCTGCTGCGGGACGCCAAATCCGTCCGGGCCGTTCATGACGGTGAAGTTTCCGCGCTGGTAGGTGGCCAGAAACAGGTCGCGCCAGCCGTCGTTGTTGATGTCGACAAGAACGGCGTTGAAGACCGGCGCATCTGACAGCGGGCCGAGGTCAATCTCCATCGGAGTGAACTGCCCTGTGCCGTCGTTGGAATACAGGCGCAGGCCCACCTCGGTCGAGGCGACAGCAAGGTCGATATCGCCGTCGCCGTCAATGTCACCAGAGGCAAGGCTGCGCCCCTCCCAGAACGGGGGCCACATGTCGGCCATGGAAAACTCGATCGGTTGAGCCAGCCCGATCTCCCAGCCTTCCAGCCGTGTAAAGACAGTCTCAGCGGCTGGGGAGGGCGACGCAAAGGGGCGCGGTTCGACGATGATGCGGGGCGCGTCGGGCGTTGTGACAGTCCACGGGTCGCTCTCGGCGGCCTGTGCCGCCCAGAGAAGGGGCGCGTGGGGCGCCTCGCCGGTCAACATTCGCAATGCGCGATCCGTTTGCCATTCGTGATAATAGTGCGCGCCCGCACCGGACAGGATGCCCAGCCCCGCGGTGCTGGCGGCGAGCCAGAGACCGGCGCGCAAACCCACTGACTGCGCCACAATGAAAAAGGAATAGACACTGAAACTGCCCAAGGTGAATAGCAGTGCCATGACATATCCGTGGCTAAGGCCCAGACCCAGCAGCGCGCCGGTCACAACCACGTCAAAGGCGATCGGCACCGGCAGGAAAACCCCGACCAGAGCGATCAACACCAGCACGATCAAGCTGAAACTCAGTCCAGTGATCAGATCCTGCGGCAGCAGCGTGGCGACCACCGCCCCCAGCATCCCTGCCAACAGCATCAACGGAACCGTCATCTTGACGATGTACCAGAGGTTTTTCAGATAGCTGACCAACACGTCCCACAAGGCGCGATGTACGTCGCTGAGAGGCGCGGGCGGCACGGTGGCCACGCGCTGTGCCGGGGGGATTTCCTTTTGCGGCAGGTGGCGACAGATCAGCGGCACGATCACCAGGATCACCAGTAGGCTAAGCGCGATCTTTGTGAGGGCCATGTAGAACGGCAGCAGGCTGAACAACATCGTCAGCACCACGACGTTCAGCGTCGGTGAGGCGATCATGGCTGACAGGGTGGTTTCCGCCCTGAGACCACCGGTATACATGCCGCGCGCGATGGGCGCGGCGCAGTTCACGCAAACTCCCAGCGGTGTGCCGATGGCCAAACCCAGTGCGCTGTTGGCAAAGCCACCGTTAAAGCTCTTGCGCCGGACGTAGGGCGCTGCGGTCAGAAAAGCCGCGGCAAACAGCACGCCAAAGGTCATGCCCTTCTTGTTGGTGTTGATCCAGTTGAGCGTGGACCAGAACATGCGCTGCAGCACAGTCATGTCTTCGGTCAGCGGATACTTTGCCTCAAAGCCCAGCGGATCTTCCAGCAGGATGCCGCCCGACATCATCGCCTTTTCGTCCAGCGCCGGGTAACGCGATCCGGTCCAGAACAGATAGGCCAAAACGATCACGATGGTGGATGCGATGGCAAGGCGAAGCCAGTCAGTTCGGGCGGTGCTGTCCACGGTCTGTCTTTCCTGAATTGGGTCGTTTGAGGTGATGGCGTCATAAAGGATCGCCATGATCGCCACAGCCTAATGGGCCAAGCTCGTCTTGAATGTAAAACGCCCCGCTTGCGGTCTGCAAGCGGGGCGTGGATCAGCTACGCCGCAGCGTGATCATGTGCCGGATCAGTCGGCTTTGTCGGTCAGCGCAGTTTCCAGAACGGCGATACGCTCGTTCAGCTGCGAAATGTAGATATGCGCATGCTCTAGTTCGTTCAGCATACCCAGCACCTTCTGGGTCAGGTCATACTGTCCCTTTTCGACGGTCGGACCGACGTTGGGCAGATATCCAAGGTCATACATCATTTCGGCGCGCGCCGAGATCGGCAAGATGTTGTAGTCATCCGCAAAGACCGCGTCGCAAGGGGTCGCACAGCTGCCCGACGTGGTAATTGTACCAAGCAGGGTCAGGTTGCCGCTGCTGTTGAGCAGGAACTCGGACGCACCGCCATTGGCGTTGATTGCGAGCGCGCTCAGGCCCTTGGCAGTTGCGAAATCCCAGTGGTCGGGGGAATCGGTGTTGTCCAAGCGGAACAGAACGTCACCGTTGTTTTGCAGGGTCATAAGCGCACGAAGAACGGGAGTACTGCTCACTTCGTCAATCAAAAGAGCCGCTGTTCCGTCGGTGCGGCGGACATGCAGCGCGGCAGTCGGACTGCTAGTCCCGAGACCAACCTCACCGGTTGAATCGATGTAAAGGCTGTCCCCAGGGGCGCCAGGCTTGGCACGGAAGAACAGCTTGCTGCCGTTGGTCACGTCACGGATGAAAAAGTTCGACTCGTTTGCGGCGATGTCATAGGTCTGCGCGGTGAAACCGTCGCTGCCGTCCTGCTCAAGACGTAGGGTGGGTGTATTCCCCTCGACGACGTGGATATCTACAACTGGGTTGGCTGTCTTGATGCCGACGTCACCGTCAGCCTCAACGTATAGGGAGTTGACCGGTGCACCAGCCTCGACCCGGAAGGGAATGCGACCGGCGGTCGAATCCTCGATCGCAAAATAGCTGGCGCCGCCATTGCTGGTATCGTTGGCAACCAGACGCCAGTCGTTCTTGGGAAAGCTCGCGGACGTTGACGTGTCGTCAAAGTGTACCCGCAGGTTGTTTTCCTTGAGCCGCAGCGTGTCAAAACCAAAGCTTTCGCCGTTGTTGCAGTCGTTGCCGACGCACAGGCTGAACGTGATGATGACATCATCAAGGTGTTGAACGTCGGCAGAGGCGCTGCTGGACAGCGCCACCCAGGCACCTAGGCCTGCCGCGGCAATCTTCCGCGTCGATTTCATTTTGTTGGCCATGGTGTCTTTCCTCGCGCGCGTTTGTTCGTTTATCGAATCAATTTTCTTCTTCGGTCATCTCGTCAGGTGTCGTTATGACGCCACGGGAAACGACGAATCGTCCGGTCAGGTAAAAGGATTTCGCCGCAGTGTCCGAGGCGGCGTCACCGCGCCCGTTGTTTTGTGGGTTGACGATCTTGACTCGCTCTTCGGTCGCGGCCGTCAATTCATAATTGTATACGCCGTCAGTTGCCTTACCGCGATCCAATTCGAAAACTGGCGTTCCCGAGGCCGCGAAGACCGTTGTCATTTCGCCATTGGGCGCCACCACGTCAAGCTCGGCATTGGACAGGCCGAACCAGTTCACAAACCAAAAAGCGGTGGAATTGTGCTGCGCCACCGGGTCTGCGGCCTGAGCCATGCACGCTGACAGAGTGAAAACGGCGGTCACAAGGACGCGAAGAGAAGTGCCATTGCGCATTATGGTTCCCTTGTATCGGGGTAAATCAATTTCAACACGACTGTAACAGTTTGCTCTTATTCGGTTCCACAATGCCCTGAAAGATTCCGCATGGTCAAGTTTGATACGCGTTTGGGGTGTATTTAAGGGCTTTCGTTTTGCCATTCGGCCCATTTTTTTTCGGCGCGTGCTTGCGCGTCATTGATCTGGTCTGCGGTCATCTTCCCGCTCCAATGGGCGCTCAATCCGGCGGCGCCGTCAAAACCGCTGGTTCCGGCCAGCACCAGCCACATCTGGCCAAGGACAAAGTCCTGTGGCACGCCAAGGCCGCGAAAGTACAAAAGCGAAAGATTGGCCATCGCAGGCGCGTGCCCCGCTTCGGCAGCGCGGTGCATCATAAGTGCCGCGCGGATATCGCGGCGCGGATCACGCAGATCGTCCTCAAGCACTAGGTAGGCCACCTGAAACTCGGCCACCGGGTCGCCCGCGCGGGCGGCTTTTTCCAGATCCTTCAACCCGGCCTCGTCGGTTGGCGGCGGCGTAAGTCGGACATCGTAAATCAGGTGATCGGTTTGTTGCGGATCCGCAACGCCTTGTCCACCTTGGCGGTAATAGGCCGCGGCCAGGTCATCGCTTTGCGGAACGCCAAAGCCGTTTTCGTAGAGCACACCCAGATTGGTCAAGGCCTCGGGCAGACCCTTGTCTGCCGCCGCCTTGAACAACTTTGCGGCGCGCTCATAATTCTGCGGCACACCATCGCCGCGCACAAAGAGCAAGCCAAGGTTGTTGAGCGCCCGCGCATGTCCAGTGTCAGCGGCCCTCTGATACAGCGCGGCGGCCTCGGCAAAGTCCTGTGCCACGCCTTTGCCATTCTGCAACAGAACGCCAAGGCTGACCGCCGCATCGAGATGCCCGGCCTCTGCCGCGCGACGGTATAGGGTGGCCGCGCGGGTCAGCGCCGCCTCGTCCGTTTGCGCGGCCTCGATCACCAACGCCAAGTCATACAGGTGGTCCGCTTTGCCGCTTTCCGCTGCGCGTTCCAACAAGGCGATGGCACGTGGTAGGTCGCGCGACACGCCCAGACCGGCGTGATACAACCGTCCCAGCCGGTTGGCGGCCTCTCGGTTGCCGGTCTCTGCGGCGCGGTCATACCATTGTGCAGCCCGGGCATAATTCTGCACTACGCCATCGCCGTTTTCAAATCTTTCGGCGATGGCCAATTGCGCAGCCGGATCGCCTGCCTCGGCGGCGGCGAGCAAGTCGCCCTGCGCCAGCACAGGCGCGGTCGCAAACGCAATCACGACGGCAAGGGGGCAAAGCAGGCCGCGCATGGTCAGTTGCCCTCTGGGGCTGGCACGCGCAGGGCGTCGGTTTCAAACCATGTACGCGCGGCAGCCTGCGCTGTGGCGATCTGATCAGGCGTCATCAATGCGCCCAGTACCTCGCGTTTTTCCGGCGCGTCGGGATGCCCGAAGGTGGCCGCGATGTTGTACCATTTGTGCGCCTCGACATAATCCGGCGTGCCGTCATGGTCGCCGCGCGCAAGGATCCCGGCAAGGGTGAACTGGGCGGGGCCGTCGCCAGCATCCGCCGCCGCGCGCATCAGCGTCAGCGCCTCTTGGTGACGTGCCATATCAGTGTCGAACCAGTGCCGGGCCAGGGCCGACTGCGCCGGGATATTTCCGGCCTTTGCCTGCGCGTCCAGCCAGTCAATCGCACCGTCGCGACCCGCCTTTGCTGCTGCCAGGACCCAAGGCACCGCACGCTGCGGCGCTGCCCGTCCGTCAAGACGCCCTTCGGCCGCTAACCGCCCCAGTTCTATACGCGCAAGGCGGGCGTCCGGGGTTTCCAGCGCACGAGTGTACCACGACAGCGCGGTGTCGAAATCCTCGGGCACGCCAGAGCCAATCTCCATCTGCCGCGCCAGCGCGACCATGGCGCGCCCCAATCCGTGTTCGGCCCCCATACCGTACCAGCCCGCCGCCTGTTCCAGATCCTGCGGCACGCCTTCGCCTCGGGCAAAGGCGTAGCCAAGGTTGCTCATCGCTCCCGCGTCGCCGGCCTTTGCAGCCAGCGTCAACCAGCGGAGCGCCTCTTGCGGGTCGGCAGGCACACCGTCGCCTTGCAGATAGCGTGTGCCGAGCATTCGCTGGGCCATGACATGCCCGGTTTCTGCCGCGCGGCGAAACCAATCCAGCGCCTCGACCCGGTTGGTGGCACCGCTGTCGGGATCGTCCAGCAACAAGGCAAGCTGGATTTGCGCCTCTGTCAGGCCTTCACCGGCGGCGGCGCGCAACCAGCGCAGTCCCTCGACCTGATCGTTGTTTTCGAACTGAACGGCGGCTAGCGAGAATTGGGCCATGGCGTGACGCTGTTCCGCAGCGGCCAGCAGCCAGTTGAACGCCGCGTCCTGATCCCGTGCGACGCCCTGGCCGTTTTGATACAACAGACCCAGCAGATATTGTGCGCTGGCATCGCCGCGGGTGGCGGCGCGGGTCAGCAGATCGGCCGCCTTAGCTGCATCGCGCCCCGGCCCGCCCGCCACATCGCTGAGATAAATCCGGGCCAGCAGCGTGGCGGCCTCGACGTGGTTCTGTTGCACGGCTTTGTCCAGCCAGAGCGCCGCGCCCGCAGGGTCGCGCGGCCCTCCGCGCCCCTCGATCAGCACGCGGCCATACCGGTACTGGGCCAGTGCCGTGCCAGGATCTTCGGCCAGTGCCTTAAGGCCCTGCCGCACTGTGACAAAATCCCCGGCTGCCCACGCGCGTTCGATCGCGGCCATTTCCGGCACGTCCAGCGTTTCGGCGGGCGGGTCGGTCACGTCCTGCGCGATCAGCGGCAGCGGGGCAAAAGCGGTGGCCGAGGCCAGCAAAAGGGTGGCAAAGGGTCGAAACAGGGACGTCATGGTGGATGGCTCCGGTTCTTCTCGGGCGGGGTGCAGGGCAACGCGGGGCGATCCTAGCGATCCTGACACGATGCGCGAGGGGGTTGTGCATTCACAGCAAGGTTTTTTCAAACAGCCAGAGCAGCGCACCCGCACCAGACAGCGCCGAGCCAAACGGCAGAGCAAGGTCGCCTTTCAGAGTCCGGTGGAGGGCAAAGGTGACGCATAGTGCCCCCACGGCCGCGACCAGAACCAGCAAGGGCAGATCAAACGGGCCGGTCAGGGCACCAAGGCCGGCCATCAACTTCACATCCCCCAGACCCAGCCCCTCGCGCCTGCGCAATGCCCTGTAGCCAAGGCGAAGGGCCAAAAAACTGCCCATTCCCAATAGGCCACCCGCCAGCGCCTGAACGAACACGCCCTGCGCCAGTGCCGCGCCAAGGCACAACGCCGCCAACGCGGCGGTCAGCGCATCGGGTAGCCGGAACCAGATCAAATCGCAGACTGCCAGTGCCAGCAGCAGCCACAACAAACCGGCAGAACACCAGACCTGCCAATCGGACCCGCCGCGCAACAGTGCCAATACTGCCAGCCCCAGCGCTGCGACTTCCATCAGCCAGAGCCAGCCGGGCAAAGCTGTGCCGCACTGGCGACAACGCCCCCGTTGAATAGGATAGGACAGCAGCGGCACCAGTTCCCGCCACCCCAGTCGCGCGCCACAACTTCGGCAGTGCGAAGGTCGCGCCACGACGTCCTCGCCGCGCGGCAGTCGGTCGACCAGCACAGCCAGAAACGATCCGATCGCCGGGGCAAGAAGCAACAGCAAGAGCGTCGGCAAGGCTGTCATGGGCCTCCTTTGAGCCGCCAACTCATTGTCAGGCGGCAATTGTCTGCCTGTGGGTTCTTGTCTAGGATCGCCGCAAAACGTCAAGAGCCCCCGGGGAGCATATGTCACAAACAAAACAAGCCGCGCCGTGCCGACCCGCCGACGCCGGCTTTTCGTTGCTCGAACTGATGGTGGTCGTGGTGATCCTGTCGATCCTTGCACTGGTCATCGTGCCGCGCGTCATCGACCGCCCGGATCAGGCTCGCGCCGCCCGAGCGCAATCGGACATTGCAGCGGTGCAGGCGGCCATCAATCTCTACCGACTGGACAATTTTCGGTATCCCACCACCGATCAGGGGCTAGAGGCGCTGGTGACCCGTCCTAGCACCGAACCCGTACCGCAGAACTGGGCGTCGGGTGGCTATATGGACCGGGTGCCGCAGGATCCGTGGGGGCGGCCCTACCAATATCTGCAGCCGGGGGTTCACGGCGATTTCGACGTGTTTACCTATGGCGCGGACGGGGTGCCCGGTGGCACCGGGGCGGATGCGGACATCGGGTCGTGGACGCAGGGGTAACGCCGCGCGATGCGGGCTTCAGCCTGCTGGAGTTGATGGTTTCGGTCGCCGTACTGGCTGTGTTGGCGGTGGGGGCTGGGCTGGCCACCGGGTCTGCCGTGTCACCCGCCGCGCGCGATGCGGAGCGGTTTCGCCGTGCGCATGACCAGAACTGGGCGTTGGCTATCCTAGGACGAGAGCAACGCGGTCTGGCTGTCACGCCCGAGACGTTGGCCCTGACCCGCAAGGGCGAGGATGGCTGGAACACCGGCGCGCGGCTCTATGATTGGAGCGGGCAGACGCAATTTTCGGCGTCAGGCCCGCTACCGGACCCCGGCTCGCCGGACATCGTGTTCCGGTCTGACGGCACCAGCACCGCCTTCTCGCTGGTCTTCAGCGGCGGGCGCGGCGCGGCATGGCGGTGTGCCTCTGATGGGTGGAGCAAGTTGACATGCACCGCCCAGTGACCCCTGCGCCCGATCTCCCCAAAGGGTTGACCCTGCTGGAACTGGTGATCGCCATTGCCATCTTGTCATTGGGTACATTGGCAACGCTGAACGCAATCGGTCAGGCGCGCACCACGCTGGGCGGGGCAACGCCGCGTCTGTTGGCGCAACTGGCCGCAGAGAACCGGGCCGAGGAACTGCGCCTGCCCGACAGCGGCCCGCTGCCCGGGACAGTCACTCTTGGTCCCTACAGCTTTGACATTGATACGCGCCAGCGGACCACTGCCGCCGGATTGACCCGCGCCGATGTCAGCGTGACCTCCCGTGGTGGTCCGGGCGCGACGCTGGTGACCGTGCTACCACCGACGCGGGTGCCATGATGGTGCGGGGCGATAAGGGGCTTTCGCTGATCGAACTGGTCGTTGCGATGGCGCTGTTTGCACTGGTCGCCGTGATGGGGATGCAGACCCTCAGCGGAACGATCCGCAGCCGGGATGTTCTGACCGCACGCGATGACCGGGATCAAAGCCTTGGGGTGACGCTTGCGCTGCTCCGGTCCGATTTGGACCATGTTGCGCCGTTGCTGTTTTTTCCGCCTGCCAGCCCGCCGCAATCGGCGCTGTATCAGGGCGCGTCGGAGGGGCAGATTGGGCTGACCATTGCCGCACCAGCCGGGGCCGATGCGCCGTTCCAACGCGCGGAATGGCGGCTGGACCGTGAGGCTGGCGTTCTTTCGCGCCGCTACTGGCCGGTCACAACCCCGGCTCGAGACAGTCAACGCACCCCTGCGCGGGACTTGCTGGACGGGGTTCAGGCCCTGCGCCTGCGCAGCTACTGGACGGGATACGGCTGGATTGAGGGGACCGGCGCAGACCTGTTCGTCAACGCCCCGCCGCCTAGCGCTGCGGACGGTGACACCGCCTTTGCGTTGGTCGGCAACACCTATTCCGACACGCTGCCCGCCGCGATTGAGATCACTCTGGTGATCGACGGGCTGGGTGACATCCGCCTCATTGAGGTGCTGCAATGAGGGCGCAACGCGGTTTTATTCTGGTCAATGCGCTGGTTCTGGTGGGGGCGCTGGCGGCGGCGGCGGCGGTGCTGCTGATCCGCGCCGAAATGAGTGTTCAGCGGCAGGCCGCATGGCAGGGCGCGGCGCAGATCGACGCCTATCTGGACGCGTTCGAGGCCTTGGCGATAACCGTGCTTGAGGCGGACCCCGCCGGGGGGCCGGACACCGCGACCGAAGGCTGGGCGCAGCCGATTGTCGCCGCCGATCTGGACCGCGGTGCCGTCACCGGAACAATTGAAGATCTGCAAGGGCGTTTTAACGTGAACTGGCTTGCGGTCCCGGATGACCTTGGCGCGCAAGAGGGGTTTGCCAGACTGCTGGCCGGACTGGGCATGCCGCCAGAGCTGGGCGCACAAATCGCAGGATTTCTAACTCCGGGCGGGCCTCTGAATGTTGACGCCTATTCAGGAATGGACCCTGCCACCCGGCCGCGTGGCGGGCCGCTGCTGGACACCCGGCAACTGCTGGGGATGCCGGGCATGTCGCGGGCACAGTTTGATCGGCTGGAGCCGTTGATTGCGGCGCTGCCCAGCGACACCCGGTTGAACGTCAATACCGCCCTGCCTGAAGTGTTGGCTGTCTGGCTGCCCGGCGTGACGGTCGAACAGGCGCAGCGTCTTGTGGCGCGCCGCACCCGCGCGCCGTTCTCGTCGGTTCAGGATTTCCTGCTGGAGCTGTCCCCCGCCGTTGCTGCCGAACTGGATGACACGCGGATTTCCATCGGATCAGAGTGGTTTCTGGCCCGCGCCTCTGCCCGGTTGGACGGGCGGGTTGCCTCGCGGCGTGTGGTGTTGTCGCGGCATCCGCTTCCTGTTGGCGTGTTGGTCGACTATCGTTTGCCCGATGATTGACAAAGTAGACATAAAAGCGCCGCCTTCGGACCCTGGATTGGCAACGGCCCCGATCACGGAACCGGCCCCGCGTGGCCGCTATGTGGCTCTGGTGCCGGGCGAAGCGGTGCCAGTTATGACGCTGGACCTGCCAAAGGGGTTGCGCGGTCGCGCGCGTGAACAGGTGGCCCAACGGCAACTGGCCGACATGCTGGGCGCGGACGCCACGACGCTGCAACTGCGGCCCTTCGCGCCCGAGGGCATGGCCGAAACCTGGTCCAAGGTCATGGTCGCAGAGCGCGGGCAGATCGCGGCGTGGCGCGGGCAGGCCGGACGGCGCTGCGCAGCGGTGTTGCCCGACTACCTAGCGCTGCCGGTGGCCGAGGGGATCTGGACGGTCGCAGGCACGCCCGGCCGGGTGCGCGTGCGGTTTGGCCCCGGCGATGGCGCGACAACCACTGAAGGCGCGCTGTGCCTGCAGGCGGCGCGGCTGGTTGCAGCGGGCGAGACCCCCCAACAGGTCTTGCGGTACGGCGCGTCTCTGCCGTCCTTCGAGGGGTGGTTGCAGCAGGCCGGCATTCCACTAGAGACCGATCCGGACAGGACCGGGTCCGCGCCGTTGCGGGCCTTTTCACGCGGGGAACTGACGCTGGATCTGCGTGCCGATCCGCAGGCCGCGCGCACGCGATTGCGGCGTCAGGTCCGGGCGTGGCAATGGCCTGTGTTGACGGGAGCGGCGGCGGCGGCGCTTTGGGCTGCCACGCAACTGACGGTGATCCACGCTGTGAACGAAGAAACTGCCACCCTGACAGCACGCGCGCTACAGGCGACCCGACAGCATTTTGTCCCCTCTGGCCCGATCCTCGACATTCGGGTGCAGGTGGCGCGGGTTCTGGCGGATGAGCGCGCTGCCCTGCGCGCCAGCAGCGATGAGGCGTCGCCGCTTGATCTGTTCGCCGATGCGGCACCTGTGTTGTCTGGCGCTGGTGCGGACCTGCAATCGGTTGCCTGGGAACCGGCGGGCGGGATGCGGGTGGTCCTGAAGGCGGATGATTTTGAGGCAGTCGATGCGCTGGTTGACGCGTTGGCCGAAGAGGGACTGCGCGTGACCGTGCGTGATGCTCGGTTGGCCGAGGACACTGGCCGCGTGACAGCCAATCTGGAACTTGGCCTGCCGGAGAATGGCGGATGACGCGCGCGCTGATTGAACAGATGTTGCGGCTGACGGGGCGAGAACGGGCGCTGTTGCTTGTGATGTGTCTTGTCCTTGCCTGCGGCGCGGCGGCGGGTCTGCTTTGGCCCTTGCTGGAGCGGCGCGCAGCGGCGCAGGCGGCACTGGATGAGGCGCGGGCCGTTGACGTCTGGGTCGCGGCGCGGGTCAGGGATTCCGAGGTGTTGCGCTCTGCCATCGGTCCCGGCTCGACCGCGCCCATCGGGCTTGCGGCGGTGCAGCGCAGCCTGGAAGGCGCGGGGTTGATCAAGAACGTGACAACGCTTTCGGCACGGCGCGGGGACGGGATCGAGATGCGGTTCAACGCAGTCAGTTTTGACCGGCTGATCGCCTGGCTGACCCAGGTTGAGCCGTTGTGGGGTTATCGCTTTGCCGCTTTCCGCATAGAGCGGGGGGCCGAAGACGGGCTGGTTTCGGCGGTGATCGAGGTGGTGCCGCAAGTTCCATCAGGGCAATGACCCCGGACCCTAATCTCCGGACAGCGCAGCGAACGCGTGATGTTGATGGAGGTACGGTCAGAGATCATCACGACCTTTGCCGAAAATCACGGCGTGCTCTCGGCCCGCGAATGACCCGTCCGGCAGCGGAGTACCGGACGGGGCGGGTTGCTCAGCTACGGATGCGCCAACCGGTCTTGAAGATCCACCAGATCGCAATCATGCAAATCGCCGTAAACCCGGCGATGGCCGCCAGACTGACCGCGATGGGGACATCCGCAATCCCGAAGAACGACCAACGGAACCCGGACACCAGATAGACCACCGGGTTGAAGTAGGCGACTGTCTGCCAGGCGGGCGGCAGCATCGAGATCGAATAGAAACTGCCGCCAAGAAACACCAGCGGCGTCACGACCAGCAGCGGCACCAGTTGCAGCTGTTCAAAGCTTTTGGCCCAGATGCCGATGATGAACCCCAGCAGGGCAAAGCTGACGCAGGTCAGGACCAGAAAGGCCAGCATCGCGCCAGGGTGCTGGATTTCAAGATCCACAAACAGCGCCGAAGTGCCAAGGATCACCACCCCGATGAACAGCGCCTTGGTCGCCGCCGCGCCGACATAGCCCAGCACGATTTCCAGAAAATTCACCGGCGCAGAGAGCAACTCGTAAATGGTGCCGATGAATTTGGGAAAGTAGATGGCAAAGCTGGCGTTGGAAATGGCCTGCGTCATGACGGACAGCATCACCAACCCCGGCACGATAAACGAGCCATAGCTGACGCCCTCCACCTGATCGATGCGCGACCCGATGGCCGCACCGAACACCACGAAATAGAGCGAGGTCGATACGACGGGTGAAATGAAACTTTGCAGGATGGTGCGGAAGAACCGCAGCATCTCGAATTTGTAGATCGACAGAACTGCGGGGAGGTTCATGCCGCGGCCTCCTTTTTCTGATCGGCCACAAGCCCGACAAAGATGTCCTCTAGCGAGTTCTGCGCTGTGTGTACGTCACGCACATTGCAGCCAGACTGTGCCAGCAACCCCATCAACCGTCCGATCCCGGTGCGGTCGGCCTGCGTGTCATAGCTGTAGACGATCTGCTTGCCGTCGCCGGTCAGGCGCAAATCATAGCCCGACAGCGCCTCTGGCAGCGTGTCGATCGGATCGACCAGATCAATGGTCAGTTCCTTTCGACCCATGCGGGCCATCAAGCTGGTCTTGTCCTCGACCAACAGGATTTCTCCTTTGTTGATCACGCCCACCCGGTCGGCCATCGCCTCGGCCTCTTCGATGTAATGGGTGGTCAGGATGATGGTGACGCCGTCGCGTTGCAGTTCGCGCACGGTCTCCCACATGTCGCGTCGCAGTTCCACGTCGACCCCGGCGGTGGGCTCGTCCAGAAACAGCACGCGCGGTTCATGCGCCAGCGCCTTGGCGATCAGCACCCGGCGTTTCATACCGCCCGAAAGCTCCATCACCTTGGAATCGCGTTTGTCCCACAGCGTCAGCCGCCGCAGGATCCGTTCCACCAGCGCCTCATCACCGCGTTTGCCGAACAGCCCGCGCGAAAAGCGAACGGCATCGGCGACCTTCTGAAACGGTTCAAGGTTGATCTCTTGCGGCACCAGACCAACCAGCCTGCGCGCCGCGCGATAGTCGGTGATCACGTCATGGCCGCCGACAGCGATGCTGCCGTCGGTGATCCGGGTGATGCCGCAGATTGCTGAAATCAGAGTTGTCTTGCCAGCGCCGTTCGGCCCCAGAAGGGCGAGAATCTCACCCTCTTCGATGGCGAGCGAGACGCCTTTGAGCGCCTCGAACCCGTCATCGTATTGTTTCCGCACGTCGCGGATGTCGACCATGGGCATGATTGGCCCTCCTTGTTCGCTCAGGCGCAACCTAATCGCCCCCGCGTGATGCGCAATTCCGCACAAATGCATAGAGACCATGCATGTCGCAAACAGACAGGCAGCCCCGGACCATGCACCCTAAGCCCAAGGGATGACCCCCACAAAGCTTAACCGCCCCGCCCTTGGCATCCTGTTCATCTGCTTCGGGATTGTCGCCATTTCGGTAAATGACCTTCTGATCAAGGTGTTGTCAGGCGGCTATCCACTGCATCAGATGATCTTTGTCCGTTCTGCCATCGGGTTGGTGTTTTCTTTTGGCTTTGTTTTTGCCGAAGGGGGGCTTGGTGTTCTGAAGACCAGCACACCGGGCCTGCATCTGTTGCGCGGGTTGCTCGTCGTGCTGTCAAACATGACCTATTTCTGCGCGTTGGCCGTGCTGCCGCTGGGGCAGGCGACGGCGCTGTTCTTTGTCGCGCCCTTGCTGATCACGCTGCTGTCCATCCCTGTCCTTGGGGAAAAGGTAGGGCCGCTGCGAATTGGCGCGGTGATTGTCGGTTTCGCGGGCGTGGTCGTAATGCAGGAACCGTGGAAGGCAGAGGTCTCCGCCTCGCGGTTAGTGTTGCTGTTGCCGGTTATCGCGGCGGCGTTCTACGCCTTGATGCAGGTGCTAACACGACGGTTGGGCATGACCACGCGCGCTTCGGCGCTTGCTGTCTATGTGCAGGGGACGTTCCTGATTGTCTCAACTCTGTTCTTTCTGATCGCCGGAGACGGGCGCTTTGCCGTAGGGGTTGAGAACGAAAGCCTGATCTTTCTATTGCGGGCCTGGGTCTGGCCCGCGCCCGGGGACTGGGTGGTGTTTCTGGGGCTGGGTCTGTGTTCCGGGGTGGTCGGCTATTGCCTTGCGGCCGCGTACCGGATGGCGGATGCCGCCACCATTGCGCCATTCGAATATATCGGCCTGCCGCTGGCAATCTTCTGGGGGTGGATGGTGTTCGGCGAATGGCCGGTCCCGGCGACATGGGCCGGGTGCCTGCTGATCATCGGGGCAGGGGTCTTTGTCTTTCTGCGCGAACAGGCCAAGGCACGTCCCGCGCCAGGGCGACGCTCGCGCTGGGGACGCCGCTAAAGCGCCTTCAGCCGCACCGCGATGCTGGCCTGACGCCCTGCGAGTGATCCCAGCGGGTCGAGCTCCGGGTGCGTGGACAGCACCTGCGACATGGAGGCCTGTGCGTGTTCAAGATGCATCTTGCCCGCTTGCGTCTTGCCCTCCGCCAGCGCCTCAAGGCCCAGTTCGTGCCGGGCCGTGGCCGCCACCGACAGCGCCGCCGCACTGGCCGCACCGTCGCTGGCCATCGACATCGCCTCGGCCATTTGGGCGGCCTGTGCATAGTTGCCCGCGCGCAACAGGCTGTGGGCATATTCCAGCTGGATGCGGGGAAGGAACGGGCCTGCGCTACTCATCAGTTGAGCATATTGCCGGTTCGCCTGTCCGTATTCGCCCCCTTCGAGGGCCGATCGCGCCACGACGTAATTCTTGCGAAAACCCGAAGACGTACTCTCGGCCGTGCCACAGGCCGCAAGGGGCAACAGCACTCCTAGCGCCATGAACGCCAGCATCATGCGTTTGGGGGTCATCTGCTCTGTCCTCATTATCGTCGCCAAGGTTTGCCTTGATCGACGTGCATGATACCACTGGACAGGGGGCGGCGTCCACGAAAACCCAAGACCGCCCGTGGGATAGGATGGAGAGCGTGATGCGCTGGCTTGCTTGGCTGTTGACGCCACTGACCCTTGCCGCCGCCATCTGGGCCGGTCAGGGGCTGTATCACGCGTTGGAAAACCCGTTGCCAGAGGCGGCGGTGCTCGCACCTGCACCGGTGGATGACACGCTAGCGCTGGATGTTCCCCAGCCTCAGCCGCCGCTCCGCTGGCCATCGTTATTCGGCAGCTATCAGCCGCCCGAGCCGCAGCCGCCGCGCCCGCCGACCCCGGTTTTTCAGGAACCGCCGCGCCCGCCTGCGCCGCCATTGGACAGTCTTGGCTTTGCGCTGAAAGGGGTGGTCAGCGACGGGGATACCCGGTGGGCCATCATATCGCATCCCACTGGCGAACGCCTGATCCGGGTTGGTGACACTCTGACCGACAATGTCATCGTGACCGGGATCGAAACCGGGGGCTTGCGCGTGGACAACCACGGCGAAGACGCCTTTCTGGCCTTCCGCGACTGACCGCCTGCACGAACGATTCGCCCGGGGGGAGACAAGCCCTTTTTTTGCCTGTATGTTATGCTCAACGACCGTGAAACACGCGGCGCATGACATGATTGAGAGGGCACGAAAGTGCGGGCAGGAACTTTGACCGACATGAGCGGACCGGTGCGATTCCGCGCACGGTTTTTCGCGGGCATCATCGCTATTCTCCTGCTGTTGCCGGGGTTTGTCCGGGCGCAAGGGGCGTTGGATTTGCGCGACGCCGACATGCGCAGCTTTGTCGAAATCGTGTCAGAGGCAACGGGGCGCAATTTTGTCATTGATCCCGGCGTGCGCGGCACCGTTACCGTGCTGGCTCCGGAAAACGTCACCTCTGCCGCGCTGTATGAGATCTTTCTCAACGTGCTGGAGGTTAACCGCCTGACCATCGTTCAGGGTGTCGATGCCGACCGGATTGTCCCGCTGAACACCGCGCGGGAGCTGTCTCCGGGTGGGGCCGGGGCGGGCCTTTACGAGACCCGTGTCATCCATGTGCAACACATCCCCGTTTCTGAGGTGGTCGATGTGGTGCGCCCGCTGCTGCCGTCCGAGGCGGTGATTTCAACCGTTCCCAATGCGCGGTTGATCATTCTGTCGGATCGCTCGGGCAACCATCGCCGCATCCAGAACCTGATTTCCGAACTCGACCAGCCACGCTCTGAGCCGATCGAGATGATCCGCCTGCGCAACGCGGACGCGCGCGAAGTGCTGCAGGTGATCCAGTCCATGGGTATCGTTCCCGATGGCGCCAGCGTCAGCGTTGATGCGCGGTCCAACGCGCTGTTGGTGTTGGGACCGCGCGATCTGCGCGAACAGATCCGCATCCTGTCGGGCCGTCTGGATGCGCAGCAAAACAACCAGCAAAGCCGGGTGGTGCAAATCAACTATGCGCAGGCGTCGACACTGGCGGATGTGGTCTTGCGCAGCTTTCAGGGCGCGGACAGTGGCGGCACGGGTGGGCAAATCCGTATCGTGCCAGAGCCGGGCACCAATTCGCTGCTGATCTCCGCTCCGGCCGACCGGATGCAGGATATCATCACTATGGTGCAGCATCTGGACCGCCGTCCGACGCAGGTGCTGGTCGAGGCGGTGATCTTTGAGATGTCGGTGGATGGCTTTTCCGACCTGTCGGTCCAGTTCGGCGCAATCCTCAACGATGCGATCATCGGCGGGGTGCAGTTTGCTTTGGAAGGGCGGCCCAGCCTGACCAGCCTTGTGTCCACCGTTCTGAACGGCGACACGGCGAACCCCGGCAACGGCGGCGTGATCGGCGGGCGGGCGGGGGACAACTCCACCGGGATTGCGGGGCTGTTGACGGCCATCGCCGAGACCCGCAGCACGCGGCTGTTGTCGACGCCGTCGATCCTGACTTTGAACGGGCAGGAGGCAGAGATTGTCGTGGCCCAGAACGTGCCCTTTGTGACGGGTCAGTTCACGCAGGTGGGGCAGGGGGCGGTGAATGAGCCGTTCCAGACCATTGAGCGGCAGGACGTGGGTCTGACGCTGAACGTGATGCCGCAGATCAATGCGGATGGAACCGTGCGGATGGTGATCAAGCAAGAGGTGTCGAACCTGACCAATGCGGTCTCATCGGCGGGCGGAGAGATCACCGCCAAACGGGCGCTGTCGACCACGGTTCTGGTGCGCGACGGGAATGTGATCATGCTGGGCGGTTTGCTGGAGAACGGCTTTGGGTCCAGCTCACAGCGGGTGCCGGGGATTTCGAAGCTGCCGCTGGTGGGCGGGCTGTTTCGGGGCAAATCAGGCAGCAAGAACCAGCGGGTTTTGCTGGTGCTGTTGCGGCCCCGGATCGTGGCCTCTGACAAGGAGGCGACGCGTCTGACCCGTGAGCTGGCGCGGGAGGCAAAGAAGGCGAGCCTTGCGATTCAGCCAGAGGATAGCACGCGTTTTCCGCAGACCCCGCTGGGGGCGCTGCCCTTTGACGGGGCCGATCTGAACCAGCCCTTTGACGCGACCTTTATCGATCGCGCGGCGGAGACAAAAAACTATCCGCCGCTGCCCAGCCGGTTGAAATTTTCGGACTGACCTTTTGGGCTGTCCACGCGTGGACAACCATCAGGGCACCAAAAATCAATGGGTTACAGAGGCGAATTTACGAAGTCTTAGGATTTGTGCCCGCGCCGCACCGGACATCCGGACGGCGCAGGAGCCGCGCCTAGGCGGCGTTTCGGCCCTGTCCTGACAGGCGGTCGCGCAGAAACGCTGGAACCTGCCGGGCGGAACTGATCCGGGGCAGGGGCATCTCTGGGATCGCAAATTCGGCCCCGTACAGCGCGAGGTATTCGGCGTGATTGTCGAAACTGCTGCGCGCCACATAATCGATGTAGGTTTCCGACGCTGCGCCATTGGCGAGGATCACGTCATGCGCCTCGGTCTCGACATGATAGACAGTGAAACGCTCGGGCAGGTCGGTAAGGGGAACCCAGTCGATGCCGTTTCCATTCACCAAGGCCGAGGCATTCACCACATATCCGTCAAGCACCATGCCGTGATCCGCGGTCACCGTGAGATCGGCATTCGGCACCCCCTCAGCCAGGGCGCCTTGCCGGATACAGACCATCCGGGCGCGGTCGCCGCGGAACCGCGGCAGGATCGTCTGGCGCCCGATCCATTTGACGCGCACCTGGCGTCCGTCCGCGGTGGTGACCGTATCGCCGATCTGCAGGTCCTCGACCGCACGAGTTCCGAGGTCGGTTGCAATTCCGGTGCCTTTGGCAAAACATGTCACGAAATCGCTGGTGTCCAGATCGTTCAGGTCGATGCTGGCGGGCAGTGTCACGGTTGCAGGGTCCAGACCATCCGGCAGGATCAAGACGCGCTGGTTGAACGCGACCGTGGAAAACTGCCCGACCATGGCTTCGACCGTGCCACCGCCGGCAATCGGCACGATGATCGTTCCCAGAAATGTCGTGACGATCGGAGTCGAATTGATATCGTCGCCGACCTCAAAGGTGTTGTCCGCCTCGTTGTCGTCGTAAGTAAATGGTGACGAATGAATTTGCTCCAGAAAGTCGAAAGTTGTCCCGGAATTCAGCTCATAGCTGAAGTATGAGCCGGCGTCATAGGTGGCCATGTTTTTCCTCGTTATCATTAAAGTTCGCGGCGTCCGGCCTGATGCTGACTCGGTGCTGCGCGGGAATGAATCGTTCGTGCTGCCTTTTTAGTAAGATGATGTTTTCATGTTAACCTTTTTCGAAACGCAGGTCCGCATTCCGGGCGATCGGCTCAGAAATGCGGCAATCGCCTAAAGGCGGACCGGACCGGGTTGGACCGGGTTGGACCGGGCCGGGCTTGTCAGGGCGCGCCCCGTTCCCGGCCGGATTGGCCCTGTTGGTGACACCGCCCTAGGCTATTGCCCGCGACCGTGACGCGGCGGCGCATGCGGGGCCGGTCGTCGCGGTTCCCGACAGCCGGTCACGCAGGTGCGCCGGAACCATCCGGGCGGAACTGACCCGGGGCAGGGGCATCTCTGATATTGCGGCCTCATCCCCGTAGAGCGCGAGGTATTCGGCGTGATTGTCAAAGCTGCTGCGCGCGACATAGTCGATGTAGGTTTCCGCCGCTGCGCCATTGGCGAGGATCACGTCATGCGCCGCTGTCTCGACATGGTAATAGGCGATGGTCTGGCCAAAACGCCGCCAGTCGACCCATTGCACCGAGGTGCCGTTCACAAGCGCGCCCGCCGTGATCACCATGCCGTCCAGCACCATGCCGTGATCGGCGGTCACGATCAGGTCGCGGTTGGGCACGCCGTCGCCAAAGGCCCCCGCGCGGATGCGCACCGGCTCCAGCCGGTCGGCGGGTTTGAACATCGGATGGATGCTGGTGCGGCCAATCCATTTCACCGGCACGCTGCGGCCATCGGCGGTGGTCACAAGATCGCCGATCGCCAGATCCTCGACCGGGCGATCGCCGGTGGGCGTGGAAATACCGGTGCCTGCGGCAAAGCAGAGGGTAAAGTTGAAATTCAGCGTGTCGACGTCAAAGCCGCCGAAGGTGCTGTTGCCCTGCACCGTGCCAGTGTGGGATGTCGCGCCGCTGGCCAGAACCTGTGCGGCGGTCACCGTGTAGGTGAAGGTGCCGTCTGCCGCATTGAGGTCAAATGACCCGGGAAAACCGGCGCCGGGGGAAAAGCTGTAGCTTTGATCGCCGCCATCCACAAAATCAAAGTCGCCGGTGAACACATATGTCGGACCTTCGGCGCTAAAATCCACGTCAAAGGTATAGGTATCGTCAGTCTCAAAGATCCCGCCCGTGTTTTCCTGCGTCTTGGACGAGGCCATGGCCGAGGGGTTGGTGAGTTGCATTGTTCCTGAAATGCCCAAGGGTCTGCTCCTTATTGAACTGTGACAATGTCCCCGGCCGGAATGCGGTGGCTTGTCCACTTGTCCGCGCCGTCGCGACGAAATTCGGTGATGTGTTTCAGAACACCCGGCGATGCAAAGCGCGGAAAGCGGACGGTCTGATGATTGGGCCCCAGCGCCTTGAGAAAGGTCCGGGTCAGCCCGGAGCCAAGGTTCGATCCAGGGTAGGGGGCGATCATTTCCATGATCCACGCCTGTTTGCCAGAGGCCCAGTCGCGCGGGGCAATCATCTGACCACTGATCAGCTTCGCCTCTGCCTCTGGTGACAGGAAGGCCCAGGTGATCGCGGCGCGCGGCACGCCCTCGATCTGGCGAATGAAGTAGAACCGTAGGTCGACGGGCGGCTGGATCAGCAGGCGGATGTCGCTAAACGCGAGGCGGTCGTATTTCGGCGCACGCATATAGAGAAAGGAGATCGCCCCATAGGCGGTGATCTGGTCCTGATGCGGGTATTCCGGTTTCGGGCCGTCAGGGACGGTCTGTGGTGTTGTCATACTGCTGTGCGCCTCGTTGTGGTTCCTATAGGGTTAACGGCGGTGCGGTTTGTCAAGCATTGCAGGCAGTTGGGAAAGATCGTTGCGGTGGCGGTGGTGTTGAGGGCACAAAGGGTGGCGCACCTCCTGCGTAGGATACACGACCCGATGCCCGAGACCCCTGAGGACCCGCTGTTGCTGATCTCGCCGGAGCCGCTGCCGGCGCTGCCCTATGCCTTTGCGCGCGACCACGGGGTCGCCTTGGATGGCAGCACGGTGGTGGCCGGACCGGCGGCCACGCTGACCGGCCTGCG
>TARA_R100000789_G_scaffold57832_5_pt1 | contig 28357 bp, 32 predicted proteins | sample TARA_R100000789 | Tara Oceans TARA_R100000789 (sample SAMEA2623403) | marine metagenome | biome: marine biome (ENVO:00000447); feature: mesopelagic zone (ENVO:00000213); material: "saline water (ENVO:00002010), including plankton (ENVO:xxxxxxxx)" | depth 450 m
AAACCGGCGGCAGCGGGGTCATCAGGCGATCTCGAAGATGCCTTCGATCTCGACCGCGACGCCCAGCGGCAATGCTCCCGCCGATACGGCGGAACGGGAATGCCGACCCGCATCGCCCAGAACCTCGACCAGCGTGTCGCTGGCACCATTCACCACTTTGGGCTGTTCGGTGAAATCAGGGGTGGAGTTGACGAAGCCGGTCAGCTTGACCACGCGTTTGAGGCGGCTGAAATCGCCACCGCAAGCGGCCTTGGCCTGGGCCAACAGGCTGAGCGCACAGGTCTTGGCGGCGGCGGCGCCTTCTTCGACGGTCAGGTCGGCGCCAACCTTGCCGGTGATCAGACCGTCGGCGTTCATGCTGATCTGTCCCGACACGAAGACAAGGTTGCCGACGATGACATAGGGCACATAGTTTGCCGCAGGTGCCGGGGCGTCAGGCAGGGTGAGGCCGAGTTCGGCGAGGCGGGCGTCGATGGCGTTGGTCATGTCGTGCTCCCATGGATTTTGGCGCCACGCTAACGGCGGGCACGGGGACACGCAAGCGCCCACAGCCCTTTGGGACCATGGCCTTTGCGGCCGCGTCAATCCGCCTGTTTGCCCAGCTTTTTCTTTTTCTTCAACTCGGCCAGCTTTGCCTTGATCGCCCCCTTGCGGCGGTTCTGAAAGGCGGTGATCAGCGGAAGAGAGATATAGTAGGCAATGGTTCCGGCCACGATGCCGGGAATGATGCCGCCGATCATGTAGGGAAAAAACACCTCATCGTAGAAAATACCCAGGTGGTTCCAGTCGGCCCTGTCCGGGGTGAATAGCGCATAGAAATTGTCCCACAGGTCCTCGCCGGCCTTGACGAACTTCTTGCCGATGCTGCCGTGGTCCTCGCTCCCCCGCAGCCCAAGCAGGGCATAGCCGGACTTCATCGCGACGACACCGATCGGCACATAGGTCAAAGGATTGCCAAAGAAGGTGGACAGGATCGCAGCCAGAATGTTGCCGCGCATGATCCAGGCCAGAATGGCCGCAAACACAAAGTGAAACCCGTAGAACGGTGTGAAGGTGGTAAAGACCCCGGCAAAGATGCCGCGGGCAATCCTCTCTGGCGGATCGGGCAAGCGGTTCAGGCGCAGCTGGACGTATCGCGCAGCCCGCCCCCAGCCGCCACGCGGCCAGAGCACTTCGAGCACGATCCGGCCCAATGGCCGTCTGTCGCGTCGCTTGAAGACCAAACTGTGCCTTTCTACCTACTCTGCCGCTTCGGCTGTGGCCCCCGGCGCCGTTTCCAACGTCGGGTCCCGCCGCCGTTCGACAGAGGCGACATTGCTCTCCGCCTCAAGGTTGGAAATCAGCGAGTGCAGGTGTTCCGCATCCCTGAGGTCTACATCCATCATCAAACGGTAATAATCCGGTTTACGGTCTATGAAGTTCAAATCAGAGATATTGGCCCGCGTCTCACCAATCAATGTGCAAATGCGTCCCAGGACCCCGGCATCGTTGCCAATCGTCAGATCCAGCGACACGGTATAGACCGCCGGGTGTTTGCCTTCCGCCCAATGCAGGTCAAGCCAGCGGTCTGGCTGGTCCTCGTGGCGGGCCATGGCGGCGCAGTCGATGGCGTGGACCGCGACCCCCTTGCCGCGATGGGCCAGCCCGACAATGCGTTCGCCGGGCAGTGGCTGACAGCAGTGCGCACGTTCAAACCCTTGCCCGTGTTCCAGCCCGACAACCGCCTTTTTCAGCTCGATCTCGCCGCCGTCGCGGATGGCAAGATTGGGGTAGACCGCCTCGACCACCTCGGAGGAGGTCAGTTCGGCGCTGCCCAGCCGGGCCAGCAGCGTTTCGGTGTCTTCCAACCGCAGGGTCGCGGCAGCCTTTTCCAGCACCTTGTCGGTGGCTTTCTTGCCGCGTGCTTCGAACGCGGCGCGGGCCAGTTCATGGCCCAGCTTGGCGTAGCGTTCCTTGTTGGCCTCGCGTAGTGCGCGCCGGATCGCGGCCTTGGCCTTGCCCGTCGTGGCCATGTCCAGCCATGTGGCCTGCGGGGCCTGCCCCTCGGCGATGATGATCTCGACCGATTGGCCGTTCTTAAGCCGCGTCCACAGTGGCACGCGGATGCCGTCGACCTTGGCGCCGACGCATTTGGACCCGATCCGCGTGTGGATCGCATAAGCGTAGTCGATCGGCGTCGCCCCGCGCGGCAATTTGACCACGTCGCCCTGCGGGGTAAAGCAGAACACCTTGTCCGAATACATCTCCAGCTTGACCGCCTCCATGAAGGCGTCGTGATCTTCTTCGGCGTCCAGCTGTTCCGTGACCGACGTGATCCACTTGGCGGGGTCGACGGCAAAGCGGTTCTCGGCCCGTACCCCGTCACGATAGGACCAATGCGCGGCCACGCCGGTTTCGGCGACCTCGTGCATTTCGCGGGTGCGGATCTGCACCTCGACCCGTTTGCCATCGCGGCCCGACACCGTGGTGTGGATCGAGCGATAGCCATTGGTCTTGGGTTGGCTGATATAATCCTTGAACCGGCCCGGCACGGCGCGCCAGCGCTGATGGATGGCTCCCAGCGCGGCGTAACAGTCGGTTTCGGACCGGGTGATCACGCGAAAACCATAGATGTCGGATAGCCGGGAAAAGCCGATCTTCTTTTCCTGCATCTTGCGCCAGATCGAATAGGGCTTTTTCGCGCGGCCAAAGACTTCAGCCTCAACCCCAGCCTTTTCCAACTCGTGCCGCATGTCAGAGGTGATCTTCTGCACCACATCGCCGGTTTCCCGTTGCAGGGTGATGAAACGGCGGATGATGCTGTCGCGGCCTTTGGGGTTGAGCACGCGAAAGGCGTGATCCTCCAATTCCTCGCGCATCCATTGCATGCCCATGCGGCCGGCCAAGGGTGCAAAGATGTCCATCGTCTCACGCGCCTTTTGAACCTGCTTTTCAGGACGCATGGCGCGGATGGTGCGCATGTTGTGCAGCCGGTCGGCCAGTTTCACCAAGATGACCCGCAGATCCTTGGACATGGCCATGAACAGCTTGCGGAAATTTTCCGCCTGCTTGGTCTCTGACGACGACAGTTGAAGGTTGGTCAGCTTGGTGACGCCGTCGACCAGGTCGGCGACGTCACGTCCGAATCGCTCTTTGACCTCTGAATAGGTCGAGCGGGTGTCCTCGATCGTGTCGTGCAGCAGCGCGGTCACGATGGTGGCATCGTCAAGTTGCTGTTCGGTCAGGATCGCCGCCACAGCCACCGGGTGGCTGAAATAGGGTTCGCCCGACTTGCGGGACTGCCCCTCGTGCATCTCGCGGCCATACTCATAGGCCGCGAGGATCAACTTTGCGTTGGTCTTGGGGTTGTAGATGCGAACGAGGTCAACGAGGTCTTCAGCTGAGATCATGTCACCTCACCGCCGCCGAACCGGGATCAGCCCTGGCCCTGCGCCTCCATCAGCGCGCGCAGCAGCTTTTCTTCGGACATGTCGTCCTCTTGAGGCTTGTCCGCTTCGGTGCCCATGAGCAGCGCCATGGCGTCCTCTTCGGGTTCATCCACCTCGATCTGGGTCTGGTTCGACTCGATCAGGCGTTCCCGCAGTTCATCGGCGGACTGGGTCTCTTCGGCAATCTCGCGCAGGGCGACAACCGGGTTCTTGTCGTTGTCGCGATCCACCGTGATGGCCGCACCGGACGCAACCTCGCGCGCACGATGTGCGGCCAGCATTACCAGTTCGAACCGGTTCGGGACCTTGTCAACGCAATCTTCTACCGTCACGCGGGCCATAGAGTGCTCCGTTTCCTGTCTTGAGGGTCTCAGAAAGACTTGACATAACGCGCGACCCGGGAATTGACAAGGGCAATACCCCGAACGGCGCAGATCAGATTGACCACGCCTCGGCACGATCCTGCCGGGGCAGTTTGGCCAGCATTTGCGCCACCGTTTCCCCGGTTAGCGGGTGACGCCAGTCCGCCGCAATATCGGCCAGCGGCACCAGGACAAATACCCGATCCTGCAGCCTTGGGTGTGGGAGAATCAGACGGTCAGGGGTGACGTGACGTTGCGATTCGGGGGGCAGGGTGCGCCACTGGGTCTGGGTGGGAGCGTCCGGAAAAACGGCATCTTCCGCCGCCAGAAGATCAAGATCTAGTGAACGACTTGCCCAGCGTTGTAGCCGTTCGCGGCCGAAATCCGCCTCGATCCGGTGCAAGATTTTCAGCAGGGCTTCGGACGTGTCCGGCCCGGTGACAGCGGCGCAAGCATTGACATAGTCCGGCCCGGCACCTGCAGGAAAGCACGGTGTCGCATAAAAGCGGCTAATTCGACGTAGACGCAACCCGGCGGCAGACAGCGCGGTCACGGCTGAGGCCAGGGTCTCTCCGCGTCCGCCCGCCTCTGATCCTAGGTTGGACCCCAGTGCGATAAGGAATTCTTGCTCCATTTGACCCAACGTACTATTCTTCTGAGACTTACCCGTGCCTTGCGAAGCGCGGGAAAAAACATAATCTACTTCGACGCGTTCGCCATCACACTCACACTCACGGATAAGGCGAACCGATTGGACGAAAGGAAATTTTATGTTCTACAAGGACGAACGGCTTGCGCTGTTCATAGATGGCTCGAATCTTTACGCGGCCGCCAAAGCTCTCGGTTTCGATATCGACTACAAGCTGCTTCGGCAGGAGTTTGCGCGTCGTGGCAAGATGGTTCGGGCCTTCTACTACACCGCGCTTCTGGAAAATGACGAGTATTCGCCGATCCGTCCGCTTGTGGATTGGTTACACTACAACGGCTTCACCATGGTGACAAAGCCCGCGAAGGAATACACCGACAGTCAGGGCCGCCGCAAGGTTAAGGGCAACATGGACATCGAACTCACGGTCGATGCCATGGAACTGGCGCCGCGTGTGGATCACATCGTACTGTTCTCCGGCGACGGAGATTTTCGTCCACTGGTCGAAAGCCTGCAACGTCAGGGCGTGCGTGTTTCGGTGGTGTCGACCATCCGGTCGCAGCCGCCGATGATCGCGGACGAACTGCGCCGCCAGGCCGACAACTTCATCGAACTGGATGAATTGCGGGAGGTCATTGGCCGCCCGCCGCGCGACGTTCAGGTCGAGCGCAACTTTGAAGTCGCTGCCACTGGCAAGTGATCATGGATGCGCCTGCCCCTTCGGGTGGGCCCGTCTTGCGATTGGTGTCCCGGCCTTCACTCGGGTCGGGCACCGACCGCCTCCTGCGCCGATGACGGGGCGCTGTACCCTTTACCTCGCGCCGCACGGCCACTAGGTCTGCGTGGAACAGTTGAGGAAAGGTGCCCTGATGTCCTCCCAGTCCATTCCACCGCTTACCCTGCTGCTGGCCGCGCCGCGCGGGTTCTGTGCGGGTGTGGATCGCGCGATCAAGATCGTCGAGATGGCGCTCGATAAATGGGGCGCGCCGGTCTACGTCCGGCATGAAATCGTACACAACAAATACGTTGTCGACGATCTGCGCGCCAAAGGCGCCGTTTTTGTCGAAGAGTTGGAAGATTGCCCAGACGACCGCCCGGTGATCTTTTCCGCCCACGGCGTCCCCAAGGCTGTCCCGGCAGAGGCCGCGCGCCGTGAGATGATCTATGTGGACGCGACCTGCCCATTGGTGTCCAAGGTCCATATCGAGGCGGCGCGTCACTCTGAGAATGGTCTCCAGATGATCATGATCGGCCACGCAGGGCACCCCGAAACTGTGGGCACCATGGGACAATTGCCGGCGGGTGAGGTGCTGTTGGTCGAAACCGTTGAAGACGTTGCAGGCGTTCAGGTGCGTGACCCGGAGCGGCTGGCCTTTGTGACCCAGACCACGCTTTCGGTGGACGACACAGCCGGGATTGTCGCCGCCCTTCAGGCGCGCTTTCCCGCCATCGTTGGTCCCCACAAAGAGGACATCTGCTACGCGACAACCAACCGGCAAGAGGCGGTTAAGGCCATTGCACCGCGTGCCGATGCGCTGCTGGTCGTGGGCGCGCCCAATTCGTCCAATTCCAAACGCTTGGTAGAGGTGGGGCGACGTGCAGGCTGCGCCTATGCGCAATTGGTGCAGCGGGCGACGGACATCGACTGGCGTGCCTTGGACGGCATCACGTCGATTGCCATCACCGCCGGGGCCTCGGCACCGCAAATCTTGATTGATGAGGTGATCGACGCATTCCGCGCTCATTACGACGTGACGGTTGAGGTTGTGGAAACGGCACAGGAAAACGTGGAGTTCAAGGTGCCGCGCGTGTTGCGCGTACCCGCATAGGGATGGCCGCCATCGCGTGACGCCCGATCTGCACCGGCATCTGACATACCCTCCCTGGGCCAACCGCGATGACCCGTATCCCTCGCTCTGCCTTGACCCTCACGCTTTCCTGTGTGGTGTCGTTTGTCAGGGGGCGTTGACCGTCCTCTTACCGTCATCCCGCTGGCCTGACCGCAAGACCGCCCTTGCGAAGACGTCAGGAAAAGGCGAGACCACGCGCCATGACCGATCCTGAAACCATCCGCCTCTACAATGCCCGTGCCCAAGATTACGCCAACGTGACCGAAGGCGCCGGGCCTGACGCAACTTTGCGCGCCTTTCTCGCCGCCCTGCCGCCAAAGGCGCGGGTGCTTGATCTGGGCTGCGGGCCGGGCCGCTCTGCCGGGATACTCGCTGCCGCCGGACATCAGGTCGAGGCCTGGGATGCCTCCGAGGGGATGGTGGCGCTGGCTGCCAAACGGCCCGGCGTCACCGCGCGACTGGCCGAATTCAACTCCCTCACTGCCAGTGCGGTCTACGACGCGATCTGGGCCAACTTCAGCCTGCTACACGCCCCGCGCGCCGAGATGCCCCGGCACCTTGCCGCGATCCGACAGGCTCTGAAGCCCGGCGGCTTGGCGCATGTCGCCGTCAAGGAAGGCACGGGTAGCCAGCGCGATACCCTTGGCCGCCTCTATACCTATTACACCGAACCCGAACTGTCCTTGCTGCTGACGCAGGCCGGCCTCACCCCCGGTCCCTTTCGGCACGGAGAGGGTATGGGCCTCGACAAGATCATGGCGCCCTGGATCTCGGTGACCTCCCATGCCTAAGATTCTTGCCTATACAGACGGTGCCTGTTCCGGAAATCCCGGCCCCGGCGGCTGGGGCGCGCTGCTGCGTGCCAAGGACGGCGACACGATCGTCAAGGAACGCGAACTCAGCGGCGGTGAGCCGCAGACCACCAACAACAGGATGGAACTGCTGGCTGCAATCAACGCGCTGGAATCGCTCAGCCGCGCATCCAACATCACCGTCGTCACGGATAGCGCTTACGTCAAAAACGGCGTCACCAGCTGGATTCATGGGTGGAAGCGCAACGGCTGGAAAACCGCCGCCAAAAAGCCGGTCAAGAACGTCGACCTCTGGCAACGGCTGGAAGAGGCGCAAAAGCGCCACACCGTCACCTGGGAATGGGTCAAGGGCCACGCAGGCCACCCGGAAAACGAACGCGCAGATGAACTTGCCCGCGCCGGCATGGCGCCGTTCAAGAAATGACGCCGCTTGTCCTGCTCGACTATGCAGCGGTGCTGGTTTTTGCGCTAACCGGCGCGCTGGTCGCCAGCCGCGCCCAGCTGGATATCGTGGGCTTTGCCTTTCTCGCCGGGGTGACCGGCCTCGGCGGCGGCACCCTACGGGACGTGCTTTTGGACCGCCCGCCGATCTGGGTCGCCGACCAGACCTATCTCGGCGTCGTCACCGGTGCGGCGGTGCTGGTCTTTTTCACCGCGCACCTGCTGGAAAGCCGGATGAAAGCGATCCTCTGGCTCGATGCCTTGGCGCTGGGCGTCGCCGTGGCGGCCGGGGCCGGGCTGGCGCAGCGGCTTGGCCAGCCGCCTGCAGTGGTTTTGGTCATGGGCATCGCCACCGGCTGCGCAGGTGGGCTGGCGCGCGACGTGGTCGCCAACGAGGTGCCGCTGGTGTTGAAACAAGGTGAACTCTACGTCACTTGCGCGCTGGCAGGGTCGCTGGCCACTGTGCTGGCCGTTGGGGTGGGCGCTCCACCTTCACTGGCCGCCGCGCTGACCGCGCTGGTCACCATTGGCCTGCGCGCCGGATCTCTGGCCCTCGGCTGGCGCTTGCCGGTCTACAAACCCCGCCCGCCTCGCGTTTGAAATCCCGGCGCACGGCACCCTTGCCCGCAGCTTCTTCTGTCTAAAATATCCCGGGGAGCGCGAGGGGCTGGCCCCTCGCACCCGTCCTCGAGGGCCAGCACCTACTGCAAATCGGAAAACGCCGCCTGCATCCGTGCCACGGCCTCGGCCACCCGGGCGCGTGGGGTGGCAAAGTTGAACCGCAAATAACGCTCGCCGCCATAGCCAAAGGTTGGTCCGTGGTTCACCGCAATTTTTGCCTCGCGTTCAACGCGGCGCGTAAACTCCTCGCGCGTCATCCCGGTGCCGGCGAAATCCACCCAGCCAAGATAGGTCGCCTCCATCGGCATCGACTGGACACCCGGAATGGCATTGATCCCCTCGTCGAATAACCGCCGGTTGCCATCCAGATACTGCACCAGTTCATCGACCCAGGCGGCGCCTTCGGGCGAACAGGCGGCCGTTGCCATGACCAGACCAAAGGAGTTGGGAGAGATGCCCATGGCAGACATGGCCTTGCCGAAACGCGCCCGCAGGGCCTCGTCTGGAACGATCACATTGCCGATATGGGCACCCGCGATGTTAAAGGTCTTGGTGGTGGCCGACATCATCACCAGCCGGTTCAGAATATCGGGCGCTGCAACCGCCATCGGTACATGCGTATAGCCCGGCATCACCAGATCGTTGTGAATCTCGTCCGAGACCAGCAGCAGGTCATGGCGTTCGGCAAAGCCGGCCACCGCCTGCAATTCCGACCTGGACCATACGCGCCCGCCGGGATTGTGGGGGGAGCACAGGATCACCATCTTTTCTGCTCCGGTCATCAGCGTGTCGTACTCGTCCAGATCCATGACATAGCGGCCATCCTCCAGAACCAGAGGGCATTCCACCACCTTGCGGCCCGCAGCCCGGATCACCCGCGCGAAGGCGTGATAAACCGGCGTGAACAGGACAACGCTGTCCCCCGGGTCTGTGTAGGCCTGCAGGCACATGGAAATGCCGTTCACCAGGCCATGGGTTGAAAAGATCCACTCTGGTTCAACCTGCCATCCGTGCCGTTCTTCTGCCCACCAGCGCACGGCGTCCAAATAGGCCCGGTCATCGCCAAAATAGCCATAAACCCCGTGATCGACCATGCCCTGCAATGCCTGCGATATGCAGTCGGGCGCGCGGAAATCCATGTCCGCAACCCACATCGCCAGCCCATCCTCGGGCGAGACGTCATAGCGCGCCTCCATCATGTCCCACTTCATCGCATGGGTGCCGACGCGGGCGATCACTTCGTCAAAACGGCTCATTTCCTGACCTCTATTTGGTTTTCGAAGCGGCACGCTAGCGGTCTGGCCGCCAAGGGCAAGGGCACATGCTTGCCTAAACCGCACGACGCCCTTAAATCAGCGCCATGAAACGGCCCATTCTCATCCACCCCGATCCTCGCCTGAAGAAGCACTGCGATCCTGTCGACGATCTGTCGGACGATCTACGCGTGCTTGCGGACGACATGCTGGAAACGATGTATGCCGCGCCCGGCATCGGCCTTGCGGCACCGCAGGTCGGTGTCATGTCGCGACTGATCGTGCTGGATTGTGTGAAATCCGACAGCGAAGATGCGCATCGCCCACTGGTCATGTTCAACCCCAAGGTTCTGGCAAGCTCGGACGAACGCAACGTCTACGAAGAGGGCTGCCTGTCGATCCCCGACCAATACGCCGATGTGGAACGCCCCAAGATCGTCGATGTGGAATGGATCGATCGCGACGGCAAGCTGCAGTCCGAGACCTTCGATGGTCTCTGGGCGACCTGTGTGCAGCATGAGATCGACCACCTCGAAGGCAGGCTGTTTATCGACTACCTCAAACCGCTGCGACGTCAGTTGATCACCCGAAAAATGGTCAAACTAAAGAAAGAACGCGCGCGGGAACGGGCATGAGCCTGCTACCGATCCTGAAGTGGCCAGACCCGCGCTTGGCGCAGGTCTGCACCCCGGTTGATGACCGGGCCGCGGTTGAGCAGCTGGTCACCGATATGTTTGAGACGATGTATGCCGCTCCGGGCCGGGGTCTTGCCGCGCCGCAGGTCGGCGGGACGACGCGCCTTTTTGTCATGGATGCGGGCTGGAAAGAGGGTGACATGACCCCGCTTGCCTGCCTCAATCCAAGGATCTCCGCGACAACTGATGTTACTGCGATAGCGACCGAAGGCTGCCTGTCCGTGCCGGGTGTCAGCGCCGATGTCAGCCGACCCGCCGAGATCACGCTGGCCTATACCGACCTGACCGGCACCGCGCAGGAGGTGACCCTGACCGGTGCCGCCGCCACCATCGCTCAGCACGAACTGGATCATCTGGACGGCATTATGCATTTCGACCGTCTTGACCCGACGGCGCGCGCCGTCCTGCTGGCGGACTACGCAAAGGGGCAGGGCGCATGACCAAACGGGCTTTCGTTCCCTGGCCGGACAAACGCCTGCGCACCGCCGCTGCCCCGGTCGCCGAGATCACCGATGACATCCGCGCCATCTGGCAGGACATGGTCGACACGATGGAGGCGATGCCCGGCGTTGGCCTTGCCGCGCCGCAGATCGGCGTCATGTTACGCCTCGCGGTGGTTGATGCCTCTGAAGAGAGGGGCAAGGCGATCCTGATGGCCAATCCGGTCATCCTGCATGCCTCGGTCGAGTTCCGCGACCACGAAGAGGCCAGCCCGAATCTGCCTGGTGTGTCTGCTAAAATCTCGCGCCCCCGTGCGGTTACGGTCACCTACCTTGACCATCAAGGCATGAAGGTGCGCAAGGATCTGGTCGGCCTCTGGGCAACCTCGGTCCAGCATCAGATCGACCATCTCCAAGGGCGTATGTATTTCGACAGACTCAGCAAGATCAAACGCGATATGCTGCTGCGCAAGGCGCGCAAACTGGGCTAAGTCCGCCTTGGGGGGGCCGTCCGCGCACCCGTCGGCCCAAACTTGATCCGGGCTCTCTTGCATCCGGGTCGTTCCGGTCAATGCCCCTTCTGCCCGGCCGAGACCTGCGATAAGACACCGGCAAGGCAGGACAAGGGATCATTCACATGCGCGTCATCTTCATGGGAACCCCGGATTTCTCTGTTCCAGTGTTGGACGCGCTTGTCGCGGCTGGACACGACATCGCCTGCGTCTATTGCCAGCCGCCCCGCCCAGCAGGCCGGGGAAAAAAGGACCGCGCCACGCCGGTCCATGCAAGGGCACAGGCACTGGGTCTGCCGGTCCGCCATCCCACCAGCCTTAAATCATCTACCGAACAGCAGGCGTTCGCCGATCTGAACGCCGACATCGCTGTGGTCGTCGCCTACGGCCTGATCCTGCCGCAGGCCATCCTCGACGCGCCGGCACATGGCTGCCTCAATATCCATGCCTCTCTATTGCCGCGCTGGCGCGGGGCGGCCCCAATTCACCGCGCGATCATGGCGGGAGACGCCGAAACCGGCATCTGCATCATGCAGATGGAGGCCGGTCTGGACACCGGCCCGGTCCTGCTGCGCGAGGCCACACCCATCGGTGCCGCCGAAACGACCGGCGAGCTGCACGACCGCCTTAGCGTGCTGGGCGCGGAACTGATCGTCACGGCGCTGGACAGGCTCGACACGCTCACGCCCGAAGCGCAACCCAATGATGGCGTTACCTACGCCGCCAAAATCGACAAGTCGGAGGCTGCGATCGACTGGACCCTCCCGGCGGCAGACGTCTCACGCCAGATCCGCGGCCTGTCGCCTTTTCCCGGTGCTTGGACCACGCACGCGGGTAACCGGATCAAACTGCTCGGCGCGGAACCGGCGACTGGACAGGGGGCGCCCGGCTCGCTGTTGGACGACACGTTCACCGTCGCCTGCGGCGAGAACGCCCTGCGCGTCACCCGCGCCCAGCGGGCAGGAAAAGGCGCGCAGGACGCCGCTACCTTTCTGAATGGACATCCACTTCCGCCCGGCACCCGTCTGGGCGACTGACCTGCCCAAGGTGACTGCAATGACCTTACACACAGGAGACGCCCATGTTCCCAACTCTGATCGGCACCGTGGTAATCGCGGGCATCGTCGGGTACGCCTCCGAGAAGTCGCGGTTCACCCATAACGGCATCCTGCCCAGCATCATCATCTGCATCGGCGGCGCGTTCCTGTTCTATTTCGTGACGATCATGTTCGGCATCGGCTTTCGCGCACCCGGCCTCAACGCCATTGCTGCCTCCATCGGCGCGCTGGTCATCGTCCCCACGCACTGGCGTAAACGCTAAAACACAAAGCGCTGCCCCCAGGTTTCTTCTGTCCGAAAATATCCCGGGGGAGACGACCGCAGGGAGACGGGGGCAGCGCCCCCTCCTGCCGCGATTGAGATGCACCCATATCTAAACCGCCCAAGTTTCTCCACCAAATGCGCTTTAGTTGCACCGTTCCCTGCTGCGGCCCCGTTTGCGCAACCTTCCCGCTAGGCCCGACCGCTGTGCTCGACTATCCTACGGCCGAAATCCGTCCCGTTAGGAGACCTCCATGCCCATAGTCTGGCTTATTATCGTCGGCGCTGCCGCCGGCTTTCTTGCCACCCGCATGATGAAGATGGACACCGGCGTCTTGCCGACCATCGCCATCGGGATCGGCGGCGCGCTGATCGGTGGTCTGATCATTCGTTTCCTGTTAGCCGTCACCGGACTACTGGCGGGCCTTGTCGGTGCGGTGCTGGGCGCACTTGTACTGATCTGGGTGTATAAAACCTACTTGCGCTGACATCGCGCCCCGGACCAACCTCGAAACTGGTCACGTTGTTCAGTGGCAGTGGTACGGTTTGGATCCCGCGTGGCAACACTTTCCGGGAGGCGAATCTTTCCGGCACCCGCCGCCATGTCCCGGGGCCGAGGTGGAAATTTCCGGCTTTGCAGGAGTGGGCATTTCATCGGCGGGGGAGATAGTCGGAAAGAATAGCAAGGACAATGCACAAAGAAATCGGATCATAACCTTCTCCAGAATGGCATGTTAATATTTTTTTAACCTATATGTGAATTCCAGAATCGCCAAGTGAATTGAGAAAGACTCGGGAGCGGACGCTTATCTATTGTCGCGCAGACCTGTGCAAATGCGCACTGCAAGCCTGCAACGCTAGGGCTTTGATATGGTCCTGAACGCTTCTACGTCTTGGAGCAGGTAACAAAAGGCGCATGACATGGGACAACTCGTTGACGGTATCTGGCACGACGGCTGGTACGACACCAAGAAATCCGGCGGAAAATTTGTCCGTTCGGACTCGGTTTCGCGCAACTGGATTACCGCGGACGGCTCGGCCGGTCCTTCGGGTGACGGCGGGTTCAAGGCGGAACCTGACCGCTATCATCTCTACGTCAGCTATGCATGCCCTTGGGCGCACCGCGCGTTGATCTTTCGCAAACTCAAGGGGCTGGAGGATCTAATCACTGTCAGTGTCGTGCACCCCGATATGCTGGGCGACGGCTGGACTTTTGACCAGGACAGGGACGGCGCAACCGGCGACACGCTGTATGGCTTGCCTTTCTTGCGCGACGTCTACGTCAAGGCGAACCCCAAGGCGACAACGCGGGTCACGGTGCCGATCTTGTGGGACAAGCACCGCGAAACCATCGTCTCAAACGAATCCGCCGAGATCATCCGCATGTTCAACAGCGCCTTTGACGGTCTGACCGGCAATACGGATGACTACTGGCCCAAAGATCTTCGCGATGCCATCGACCCGGTCAACGCGCGTATCTATGACACGCTCAACAACGGCGTCTACAAATCAGGCTTTGCCACGTCGCAAGAGGCCTATGACGCCGCCGTTCACCCGCTCTTTGATACGCTTGACTGGCTCGAGGAACGGCTGTCGCTCAGCCGCTATTTGATGGGTGATCGCGTCACAGAGGCCGACTGGCGACTTTTCACGACGCTGATCCGCTTTGACATGGTTTACCACGGTCACTTCAAATGCAATCGCGCGCGGATCGTGGATTACCCCAATCTCTGGGCCTACACCCGCGAACTGTACCAGTGGCCCGGTGTGGCCGAAACGGTGAATTTCGCCCATATCACGCGGCACTATCACTACAGCCAAGATACGGTGAACCCGCATCGCATCGTGCCTGTGGGCCCTGACCTCGATCTGGATGCACCGCATGGGCGTGAGAGATTGCGGGCGGCCTGAATCGGATTACCGGGTCAGGAGGCGCGTGCGTAGTGGTGCACCATGTTTGTCAGGTCATCCGGCGGCGTCGAGCTGGGCAGATATGCGCAGGCATTCGCGCACAAGTTGAAAATCGACCCGTCCGAGAAGAAGCTGGTGTTGGTGACAAAGATGACCCGCGCGTCAGGCTGGCGGAACTGGGCGATATCGGACACCGCCAGCGTGCTGTCGTTCTCGACCACCACGTCAAGGATGATCACCTGGAATGAGTGGGTTTCCAGCAGTTCAAAAGCCGCGTTCTGGGTGTAGGCTGTCCAGACATCGACGCCACTGCGTTGTAAATGGCGCTGCCACAGTTGAGCGAGCGGTTTGCTGCTTTCCACTATCAGCACATTCACGCGAACCTCCACAGAACCAAAACCCGAACGGGAATTAGACTAAACTTTCGTATAGGTTTAGTAATCCTTCACAGGGGTGAAGAAAGGGTTAATCCGCCTCTGAATTTTGCGTGTACGCAGAGTTTCCACCGAGCGGTCTGCCGCCGCATTATCGTGGCACTCTGCCTAAGCCTGCTTGCTCCGCGCGCCGGGCTTGTTACTGTGCGCCATCAAACAGCAAACGAGGAAATTCATGCGGTTTTCAGCTATAATCGGCGCTCTGATGCTGGCAGGCGCGGCGCAGGCGCAGGACGTTCCCTGCGGCGGCGGCTTTGGCACTTTTGTGGATAGCCTCCGCCAAGAGGCGGTCACACTGGGTCATGACGCTGACACGGTTCGGCGGTTCTTTGCCGGCGTTCAGCAAAGCCCCGCCGTACTTCGGGCTGACCAACGGCAGGGCATCTTTCAGGATCCGTTCATCACGTTTTCCCGCAAGCTGATTAGCCAGAGCCGTCTCGACAAGGGACGACAAATGGCGGACCGCTATGACAGCGTCTTTGACCGTATCGAAAGCGAATTCGGCCTGTCGCGCGGCGTGCTTTTGGCATTTTGGGCATTCGAGACGGATTTCGGGGCGTTTCAGGGCGATTTCAACACGGTGAACGCGCTGGTGACATTGGCGCATGACTGCCGTCGCCCTGAGATCTTTCGCCCGCAGGTTTTTGCCGCGCTTTCTCTGTACGCACAGGGAGATATTGACCCGCGTACTACAACAGGAGCCTGGGCGGGTGAAATCGGCATGGTGCAAATGCTGCCCAAAGACATTCTGATCAACGGCGTCGACGGGGATGGCGACGGTCATGTGACGCCCAAGACCTCTGCCCCCGATGCGCTGATGTCCGGGGCCAAGATGCTGTCCCACCTTGGCTGGCGTCCGAATGAGCCGTGGCTGCAAGAGGTTGTTCTGCCCTCCGATCTGGACTGGTATGACACCGGGATGCATGCCACCAAGACCGTCGCCGAATGGGAGCAGTTGGGCGTCCGGGGACGTCACGGCGCGCTGGACGACGGACGGCTTGAGGCCTCGATCATTGTGCCGCAGGGGCGCAAGGGACCGGCCTTTATCGCATATCCGAACTTCAGCGTATATTTCGAGTGGAACCAAAGTTTTACCTACGTCCTGACCGCGGCCTACTTTGGCACCCGGCTGCAGGGCGCGCCGGTCTATGACGCGGGCAACCCGGAGCCGGGTCTGTCAGGTGAACAAATGAAGCAGTTGCAATCCAGACTGGCCGCGCGCGGCTATGATGTCGGCAAGATTGACGGCATTCTTGGCGCGGGTACACGGGATGCGGTGCGCAACGTGCAACGTGAACTGGGAATGCCTGCCGACGCCTGGCCAACGCCGGCGCTGCTTAACCGGCTGTAGGGCTGTCAGGGTGGCGGGCATGAGGGCCACCTTGGATATTTTTGGACAAAAGGAACATGGGGCAGGTGCGGCGGCGCCTGCCCCATGTTCCTTTCTGTGCCTCAGCCGATGATTTCAAACTTGTTCACGTCAACCATTCCCCTGTCGGTAATCTTGAGCGCCGGGATCACCGGCAGCGCCAGAAACGCCAGTTGCAGGAAAGGCTCTTCCAGTCCCACGCCCAGCGATTTCGCCGCCGCACGCAGGTCCACCAATTGCGCGCGCACCGTCTCAAACGGCTCTAGCGACATCAACCCTGCGACCGGCAGTGCCAGTTCGGCCAAAACCTTACCATTGCGCACCACGACAAAGCCGCCCTCGATTTCTCCCAAACGGTTGGCCGCAACGGCCATGTCAGCATAATCGACGCCGACGCAGGCGATGTTGTGGTGGTCGTGACAGACGGTCGAGCCAATCGCCCCTGCCTGCAGGCCAAATCCACGGACGAAGCCGGTGGCGATATTGCCGTTCTTCCCATGTCGTTCGACCACGGCAATCCGCACCAGATCGCGTGTCACGTCGGGCCGCTTATCGCCGTCGGTGATCGGAATGTCCTCATGCAGATGGTCGGTCAGGATCTGCCCCTCGCGGATGCCGATCACATCCGTTTCCACCCGGTTTCCGCGTGCGCGAAAGTCCTGCGCGCTGACGGTCGGTGCCTTGACCGAACTGCGCCCGACCGGGGCCACGGTCCCGCGTTTGGCAAAACTGGCGTCGTCCACCACCAAGCCACCCGCCAACACTAGTTGCGCGTCGCAGTTTTCCAGCGTGCGGACGGCAACAATATCCGCCCGCTTACCGGGCGCGATCATGCCACGATCCTTGAGGCCGAATGCCTCAGCTGCGGACAGGCTGGCGGCACGGTAGACTGCCAATGGTGAGCAGCCTAACTGGATCAGCTCTCGGATCATGTAATCGAGGTGCCCGTATTCGCCGATGTCCAGCGGGTTGCGGTCATCGGTGCACAGGCACATGTAGGGGGCCGTCCGCTCATCCAGCAGCGGCTGCAGCGCATGCAGGTCTTTCGAGACAGACCCTTCACGGATCAGCACCCGCATCCCCTTGCGCAGCTTTTCCAGTGCCTCATCCGGGTTTGTTGCCTCATGTTCGGTGCGGATTCCGGCGGCGATATAGGCGTTTAGTTCCTTACCCGACAACAAGGGGCAATGCCCGTCCACATGGGCACCTTCGAATAGGCGCAGCTTGTCCATCGCTTGTGGATCGCGGTGGATCACGCCCGGAAAATTCATGAACTCTGCCAGTCCAAGGCCGGATGGATGCCCCATCAACCCGGCAATCGCATCTGCGTCCAGTTCCGCCCCGGCTGTTTCCATATGGGTCGAAGGCACGCAGGACGAAAGCTGCACCTTGATGTCCATCAACGTGTGGCGGCTGGCGTCCTGGAAATAACGCACACCCGCAGCGCCGATCACATTGGCAATCTCATGCGGATCGCAGATGGCTGTCGTCACCCCGCGCGGGGTGACGCAGCGGTCAAATTCGAACGGCGTGACCAGCGAGGATTCGATGTGCAGATGCGTGTCGATGAAACCGGGAACGAGGATCAGGCCCGAGACGTCGATCACCTCACGCGCTTCGTAGTGATCGAAAACGCCCACAATCGTATCGCCGCAGACCGCGACGTCGCCGTCCAGCAGCGCGCCGGTGATCAGGTCGAATACCTGTCCGCCGCGCAGGACGAGGTCTGCGGTTTCATCACCGCGCCCCTGTGAGATCCGCTGTTCCAGTTCTGCCATGTGACTGCCTCCGCCTGTTGTTGTCCGATGATGGCACAGGCGGTTGGCGGGTGCGAGAAGGCGTGTCGCCTTTCGATGCAGCCGAATGGGGCGCTGCCCCCGTCTCCCTGCGGTCGACTCCCCCGGGATATTTCAGGACAGAAGAAACTGCGAAGTCCTCGAACGCCTTTGGACGCCGGTTGCAAAGACGTGCGCGGCACGGTCTACTCTGGGAAAAATCAACCAGGGAGACCATCATGAAAACGACCCTTACCTCTGCCCTCGTTCTTGGCCTTGCCGCCACGGGCGCACTGGCCAACTGCGACAGCGTCACATTTTCGGATGTGGGCTGGACCGACATCACCGCCACGACCGCCGCCACAACCGTCGTGCTGGACGCGCTGGGCTATGAGACCGACATCAAGGTTCTGTCGGTGCCGGTGACCTATACTTCGATGGCGGCAGGCGACATTGACGTCTTCCTTGGCAACTGGATGCCCACGATGGAGGCGGATATTGCCCCCTATCGCGAGGCGGGCACCGTCGACACCGTGCGCGACAACCTGCAAGGCGCGAAATACACGCTGGCGACCAATGCCGTTGGAGCCGCACTTGGGATTGCCGATTTCGCCGATATCGCTGCCCATGCCGATGCGCTGGATGAGACGATTTATGGGATCGAGCCGGGAAATGACGGCAATCGTCTGATCATCGACATGATCGACGCCGATGCATTTGGCCTGAGCGCGTTCGAGGTCAAGGAAAGCAGCGAGCAGGGGATGCTGGCGCAGGTGGGTCGTGCGGTGAACCGCAATGAGCCGGTAATCTTTCTTGCGTGGGAGCCCCACCCGATGAACGCAAACTATGATCTCACCTATCTGACCGGTGGCGATGATTATTTTGGGCCCGATCTGGGTGGGGCGACGGTCTATACCAACACCCGCGCGGGCTATGTCGATGAGTGCCCGAATGTCGGGGCGCTGCTCAAGAACCTCGAATTCACGTTGGCGATGGAAAACGAGATCATGGGCGCGATCCTTGACGATGGTGAAGACCCGGAGGATGCCGCCAAGGCTTGGCTGTCGGCGAACATGGGCGTGCTGGACGGCTGGCTCGCCGGTGTGACCGCCTTGGATGGCGGCGACGCAATGGCTGCGGTCAAGGCCGCGCTGGAGTAACGGCGAGTCACGGCCCGCGTTCTGGAAGGCTCCGCCATCAGCGGAGCCTTCTTTCGCCGCAGGGGGCCGTCTGGCGCGCTTGTTGACCTTGTGGGCGGATTTTGCTCCGCAATGGTTGATCGTTTCATGTCCACTTGAGTTTGGGTGCGAATGTCCATCGATGAACGTGCACTCACGGCCGCCAGAAACAATGCGGATTGGTATGAGGCCATGTTTACAACGCATGGGCTGCGCTATGTACGTCGTCCCTATGCCTTTGTCGGTCAGGATGGCGCGCTGCCTTTCCATTCCAACCTGACAGGTGTTGCACCAGACCAAGAAGCGGCCATCATCCGGGAGTTGGCTGGGTTGGTGTCACGTTTTGAGCGTGTTGTGGTAAAGGACAGTTTTTGCCAGCTTGAGCTTGAGCAGAATGGGTTTCGGACGCTGTTTGAGGCTTTCCGGATTTGGCGGGATCATGTGCGATCCGGTTTGCCCACTGGTTGGAGAATTGTGAATAACACCAGTGAGTTGAAGATCTGGGAAGATGGTTGGAGGCGGTGCAATTCCAGCGCGGAGTGCCGAATGTTCCCTGACTTGCTCCTGGACAGAGAAGACGTCATATTTCTGGGTCGGGTCGAGGCGGGCCGATTTACAGACGGGTGTATTGCAAACCTGTCGAATGAGTGTGTCGGCCTGTCCAATGTCTTTGCGGAAAGCCCGTCACAACGGTCCATTGCGGAGGCGGCAAATGCGGCCAGCTCTGTTGGGGGACGTTTCCCTTTGGTCGGGTTTGAATCCGGTACTGAGTTGGACCATGCGCTATCAGCGGGTTTCCAGGTCGTAGGTAAGTTGCGCATTCTGGCCGCGAAGGGGGCCAGATTCTAGGTCCAGCGATTTGTACGGTCGGTGTTGCGACAGGGCAAAGTCCGGCATCATCTGCTGACATCGGTCGACCCAAGGCAATCGTCTACTGGGCCAACAAGGCATCATCCAGTGACTGCGCCTTCACCGCCGCGTCGCGGGATATGATCCGGTCGATGTAGCCGTCAAATCCTGCGCGTTCGGGCAGCGTGCCAAACTGACGACTCCAGGCGATCTGCGATCCCAGATAGACGTCCAGCGCGGAAAACGAGTCCCCCAGCAGCCACTCGCGCCCATCCGACAGCAGCGCGGCAAGGATGTCGGCCTCTTCCTCCAGCGAACACCACCCGGCGCGGCCACGCGCCTCTGGGTCGTCGGGCAGTTCAAACCCAAAGGACCGGTTCACAACCGCTGCCTCCAGCGGACCCGCCGCAAAGAACATCCAGCGGTAAAACGCCCCGCGCGCGCCGGGGGCGGGGATCAGGCCGGCCTCGGGGAACCGCTCTGCCAGGTGGCAACAGATTGCTGCGCCTTCGGTGATCACCGTGCGGCCATCCTCCAGCGCGGGCACCTTGCCCATCGGGTTGATCGCGCGGTAGGCGGGGCCCTTCATCTCTGGCCCATAGGCCACAACGCGCGTTTCATAGGACGCGCCGCATTCCTCCAGCATCCAGCGGGCGATACGTCCACGCGACATCGGGTTGGTGTAAAAAATGAGTCCGGTCATGGCGGGTCTCCCTGTTTCGCGGCGAGGGTGCCACCCCAATGACTGTCTGACAAACCCCAATCACCACCGATCGGCTTCACAAACGGTGCCAAACCCCTCATGAATGGGAAAACAAGGGGGATGGGGTGGTGAACTGGCTGACAGAGCACAAAATACCTGTCGGAGACGCCGCAGAGGCGGTTTTCGACTGGCTACAAAAAAACGGTGGCTGGTTCTTTGATGGTCTCGCCGTCGCGATGGAGGCGCTGATCGACGCGATTCTCTGGGTGTTGCAAGAGCCGCATCCCCTGATCGTGGTGCTGGTGCTGACGGCGGCCACATTTGCGGTGCACCGCCGCTGGCAGGTGCCGGCGCTGGTGTTTGTCGGCTTTCTGTTCATCCTCAATCAGGGCTATTGGGAGGAAACCACCGAAAGCCTGACTCTGGTCCTGTCGGCCTGCGTGGTTTGCATGGGTGTCGGTGTGCCCATCGGCATCTACGCGGCACACAATCCGGGTGTCTACCGGTTCATGCGCCCGGTTCTGGACCTGATGCAGACGTTGCCGACCTTTGTCTACCTGATCCCGGCCATCGTGTTCTTTGGAATCGGCATGGTGCCGGGCCTGATTGCCACGGTGATCTTTGTCGTGCCTGCCCCGATCCGGCTGACCCATCTGGGCATTGCCTCAACCCCAAAGGCGCTGCTGGAGGCGGCCGATGCCTTTGGCGCGACACCGCGGCAAAAATTGTGGAAGATCGAACTGCCTTCGGCGCTGCCGCAGATCATGGCGGGGCTGAACCAGACCATTATGCTGTCGCTGTCGATGGTGGTGATCGCCGCGCTGGTCGGCGCGGATGGGCTGGGCGTGCCGGTGGTGCGTGCGCTGAACCGCGTCGATACGGGGCTGGGGTTTGAGGCGGGGCTGATCATCGTCGTCGTCGCCATCATGTTGGACCGTGCGCTGAGGGTGGGTGGCAAATGACAGCCGTGTCTTTCGAAAACGTCTCGATCATCTTTGGCGATCACCCCGATCGTGCCCTGCCACTCGCGGATCAGGGCAGTAGCCGGGCCGAGATTCAGGCCGAAACCGGCCAGGTGCTGGGGGCGCATGACTGTTCGCTCGACGTGGCAGAGGGTGAGATCGTGGTGCTCATGGGCCTGTCAGGGTCCGGAAAATCCACGCTGCTGCGCGCGGTCAACGGGCTGAATGCGGTCAGCCGTGGCTCCGTGCGGGTGACCTGTGGTGACGAAGTGACAGAGGTCACCAATTGTTCCGCAAGCGCCCTGCGCCGGGTCCGGCAAGGCCATGTCGCGATGGTGTTCCAGCAATTCGGCCTGCTGCCTTGGCGCACCGTGGCGGAAAACGTCGGTTTCGGGTTGGAGTTGGCCGGGCAGGCGGGCGCGCAGCGCGCCGAGACGGTGACACGTCAACTGGCGCTTGTCGGTCTGTCCGACTGGGGTGACCGCAAGGTCAGCGAGCTGTCAGGCGGTATGCAACAGCGCGTCGGTCTGGCCCGCGCCTTTGCGACAGAGGCCCCGATCCTCTTGATGGATGAACCGTTCTCGGCGCTTGACCCGTTGATCCGCTCACGGCTTCAGGACGAGTTGCTCGACCTGCAACGCGAACTCAAACGCACCATCCTCTTTGTCAGTCACGATCTGGACGAGGCGTTCAAGATCGGCAACCGCATCGCCATCATGGAGGGTGGGCGCATCGTTCAGACCGGAACCCCGCGTGAGATCTTCTCAGGCCCGGTTTCAGACTATGTGGCGGATTTCGTGGCCAACATGAATCCGCTGGGCGTGCTGACCGCCCGCGATGTGATGGAACCGGGCACCGGCGGGGCCGAGGTCGCTGCCGAAACCCCGATCCGCGACCTGATGCCAAGGCTCCGGGACGGCTCGCTGTCTGTGATACAGGACGGCACGCCAATTGGCCGGGTGACCGCCGACAGCATTGTCGCGCGCCTTGCGGGTTAAAAGACCTCCTTACGGTTTCTTCTGTCGAAAAATATCCCGGGGGAGTCGACCGAAGGGAGACGGGGGCAGCGCCCCCTTTACCCGATCAATCCCTTGATCGCCCGTGCGTGGGCTGCCTCAGCCCCCAGAGTGTCGGCAGCCAACACACGCGCCGCGTCCAGCACATCCCCGTCGACCACGCGGTCGACAAGGCCCCAGGCAACGGCTTCCTCCACCGTCACCTTTTGCCCGGCCATCAGGATCATCTTGGCGCGCGCCGGACCCACCAACGCGGCAAGGCGCGTAGGGTCTGACGGCTGCGGCAGAAAGCCCAGCTTCATCACCGGATAAAACACCTTGGCACCGGGCACCGAAATCCGCAGGTCGCAAGCCAGCGCCATGCCCATGGCTCCGCCCGCAACCGTTCCATTCATCGCACAGATGGTCAGCCCCGGATGGCGGACAATCGCGCCGGACAGACGTTCCCACAGCGGCGACACCGCCAACCCTGCCTTTGCGGCTTCCAGATCGGCGCCCGCAGAGAACACCTTGCCCGCGCCAGTCAGCACCAGACACCGGGCACCTGTCAGCGCGTCCTCGGCAATCCGGCACAGCTCTTCCAGCATCGGGGCTGTTAAAGAGTTCGCCTTGTCCGGCCGGTCAATTGTGGCGATCCACAATCCGCCTTCCTGCGTCAGGCGGATCATGTCAGCCCGACCGCCGCGCGCACACTCTCATCGCGCAACGAAATCTCACCGCCAAGATAGGCCTCCGCCGCGTCGGAACACATCCAGACCAAGGCCCGGGCAACCCATTCTGGAGGGATATGGTCGGACCAGTCCAACTGGCTGATAGGATTGATGCCGCTTGCCTTGATCTCGCGTTGCATTTGGGTGGCTACTGTGCCGGGCGACAACGACAGGGCGCGGATACCCTGTTGGCTGTATTCCTTGTCCAGCATCCGGGTCAGCATCAGCGCACCCGCCTTGGACGAACAATAGTGCGACCACCCCTCGACCGGGCCATGCGCGGCCCCTGATCCGATGGTCAGCACCGTGCCGCCACCCGCCGCCAGCATCACCGGCAGCGCCGCGCGCATGCCGTGAAACACGCCTTTGAGGTTGATGTCGATCACCTCTCCCCAGGCTTTAGGATCGGCATCGGCCAGACGCGACACTGGCTCGATCACACCTGCGTTGTTGACCAGAATATCCAGCCCGCCGTGTGCGCTGACGCAGTTACTTACGGCCTTTTCGACCTCCCAGTAGCGGGCGATATCGCAGGGGATCGCGACCGCCTGCGGTCCGATCTCCCCCGCCAGATCGGCGATCGCCTCGGCGGTTCGCGCAACCAGCGCCACCCGCGCGCCCTGATCTGCAAAGGCCCGCGCCGCTTCTGCCCCGATGCCCCGGCTTGCGCCAGTGATCATCACCGTCTTGTCGTGCAGACTACCGCTCATCCTTGGCTCTCTCCGATAATTCGTGGGTTGCGCCGCAAATGGCGTCTCGCCACTGTCGTAATCGCTCAATAGTATGGAATCCAGTCCCTTGACCGGGCGGGGGAAGCCCTTGAGACTGGCAAAATTCGTTTGCACCGACAGAGAGGAAAAAATTATGAACCGCTACGTTACAGCCTCGGCGCTGGCTATCGTTGCCATGGCAGGACAGGCTTGGGCCGATGTCACGCCGCAACAGGTCTGGGACGACTTCGATGCTTACATGGGCAACTTCGGATACGAAGTCACTGCCACCGAAATGATGGAAGGCTCTGATCTGGTTGTGTCCGACCTGACCATGGTCATCACGATCCCCGAAGAAGACGGTACTGTCCATGTGGCCATGCCCGACATTACATTTGCCGACGCGGGCGACGGTTCGGTCAATATCTCATACCCCGATGTCGGCGAGATCGCGATCTCCTTTGTCGAACGTGACGAAACCGTTGGGGAAGCCATCGTTCAGATGATGCAATCCAACGTGGCGCTGAATGTCTCGGGCGCGCCTGGTGATCTGACTTATACCTACAGTGGCGACAACATCGCGCTGGAACTGATCAAGTTCATGGCCGAGGGCGAAGAAATCACGCGCGACATGCTGAGCATGACCATGAACATCGGTCCGCTGTCCGGTACATCGCATATCCTGACCGTGGGCGGCATGCGTTCGATCGACCAGGACATGTCGATGGGCACGTTGGCGCTCGACATGATCTTTGACGATCCCGAGAGCGATGAGGGCGGTATGTTCAACATGCAGCTCACCGGGCTGTCCAGCATAGGCAAGACCGTTCTGCCAGAGGAACTGGACTACGAAGATCCGACATCGATGTTCAAGAACGGCGGTTCCGTGGATGCCGTGCTCAAGCACACCGGTGGCGCCACGCAGTTCACTTTTGATGAGGGCGATGGCCCGACCGCAGGCCAGTTCACATCGACCGGCGGCGAATTTGCCGTGGCCGTCTCTGAGGAGGCGCTGACCTATGCCATCTCTGGCACCGGCCAGACCGTTGCACTGTCTGGTCCGGAATTGCCGTTGCCGGTCAATGCAGAACTGGGTGAGTTCGGCTTTGCGTTGGAAATGCCGCTGGCCCCGTCCGAGACCCCGCAGGATGCCTCTCTGTCGGTTGTGATCGGCAACTTCGCCATGGCCGACATGCTGTGGAACATCTTTGACCCTGCAGAGGTGCTGTCGCGTGCGCCTGCCACGGTTGCGTTCAACCTCGATGCACAGGTCACGCCGTTCATCAGCCTGCTGGACACAAAGGCGATGGAGGATCTGGGCCGGACCGGCGGTATGCCGGGTGAGTTGAACTCGCTGACGCTCAGCGACTTTGTGATCGACATGGTCGGTGCCGCGGTTCTGGGATCGGGCTCATTCACCTTCGACAACAGCGATCTGGAAACTTTCGACGGTCTGCCGCGCCCGAATGGCCAGCTTGACCTGCAAGTGTCGGGTGCCAATGGGGTGATCGACAACCTGATCGCCATGGGCCTTCTGCCGGAACAGGACGCCATGGGGTTCCGCATGATGATGTCGATGTTCACCGTGCCGGGCGGAGAGCCGGACACCATGACCTCGACCATCGAGATCAACGAAGAGGGCCACATCCTGGCCAATGGTCAGCGCATCCAGTAACGCGCCTGATCCGGACTGCGAAAGGGCGGGGGACACCCCCGCCCTTTTTCGTGCTGCATGGTCCGGGTTCGTTTAGCTGCGTAGCGCCGGTAGGCCAACGCCGGTCGATTCAAATCCGCCGTCCACGGCAACGATTTGCCCGCTGACATAAGACGCCTTTTCCGAGGCGAGAAAGACAATCACCTCTGCCAGTTCGCGCTCTGACCCGTAGCGATTCAGCGGGATGGAATCGTGATAGGATTTGATGATTTCGGGACTATGTACTGCCATCGACAGCTTGGTCTTGACCGGGCCGGGGGCCACGCAATTGACACGGATGCCATGCTCGCCCAGCTCTGCGGCGTGCTGTTTGGTCAAATGGATCACCGCAGCCTTTGACGTGCCATAGGCCACCCGAAGGGTTGAGGCGCGCAAGCCGCTGATCGAGGCGATATTCACAATTGCCCCCTGCGTTTCCTTCAGATGCGGTGTTGCGGCCTGTGAGCACAGGAAAACACCATCAAGGTTGGTTTCCATCACCCGCCGCCACATCTCAAAGTCGCAACCGTCGATCGGGCCGAATTCGGCGACGCCTGCGTTGTTCACCAGCGCGTCGATCCGTCCGGCCCAGCCGTGGGTTTCGCGCATTGCGGCATTCACGTCCTGCGGGTTGGACACGTCGCGCACCAGCGCCAGCACGTTTTCCCGTTGGGCGGTTTGCTTCATCAACTCGTCGCCGTCGCGGTCCAACATCGCGACCTGCCAGCCGTTTTCCAGAAACAGGTCCGCCGTGGCCAGCCCGATGCCGCGCGCGGCCCCGGTGACGATTGCACATTTCTTGTCCATGGGTGTCCTCCCGATTTTGGCCGCAGCTTAGGCAGGGCCCGCGCCGGGGGAAAGCCCCTCAGGCGCGCATCAGGTCGGGCAGGTCGCCGGTCAGCCCCGCCGCTTCGCGAATAAAGCTGCGGCGCAATCCGGGGGCGGCGTTGATCGCCGCCATGCCAAGATCACGGCCCAGCCGGAGCAGGGGGTTGTCGTTCGAAAACAGCCGGTTGAACAGGTCGGTCGAGGTCGCCAGCGATGCCGTGTCAAACCGCCGCCACTGCGCATAGCGGCTTAGAACAGCCGGAGATGCAAAATCCTCGCCCCGACGCGCCGCATGTGTGATCACATGCGCCAGCGCGGCCACATCGCGCAGCCCCGCGTTCAATCCCTGACCGGCAATCGGGTGCATCCGGTGCGCCGCGTCACCCACCAGCGCCACGCGATCGGCGGTAAACGCCCGCGCCAGCGACAGGTTCAGCGGATAGGTATAGCGCGCGCCCGCCAAAGAAATCTCACCCAGAAAATCGCCAAACCGTGGCCGCAGGACCTGAAGATACTCCGCGCCCGGCAGTGCGTTGATCGCCTGCGCGCGACCGTCCCGCTCGCTCCAGACAATGGACGAGCGATTGCCCGTCAACGGCAGGATCGCCAGCGGCCCGGCGGGCAGGAACAGCTGATGCGCCACGCCGCCATGCGGTTCCTCATGCGCAATGGCGCAGACCAGCGCCACCTGTCCATAGCCCCAGCCCATCCGGCGGATGCCTGCGCGGGTGGCGACACCGCTTTTCTGTCCGTCCGCGCCCACCAGCAACCGACCTGTCAGAACCTCACCATCGGCGAGCGTAACCGACGCGCCCTCGGCCCGGGTCTCTTGGGCGACGACCATTGCCTCGGCCCGTTGCGTGATCAGGTCGGACCCGGCCAGCGCCTCTAGCAGCACGCGCCGCAAATACCGATCCTCGACCATAAACCCCATCGGCCCGTCTTCGATCTCGGCACTGTCGAAATGCAGGCCAAGAAAGACCCCGGCATCGCCGACACGTCCGTCCGATACCTTGATCTGGTTCATCGGCTGAGCGTGATCCTGCAGCGACTCCCATAGCCCCAGCCGGTCCAGCATCCGCTGCGACGACCGCGCCAACGCATAAGAGCGCCCGTCAAACTCTGCGTCCTGCCGCGTCGCCAGCGGCAGCGCATCCACCACACATGAGGTCAGCCCCGCCTGAGCGGCGGCCAGAGCAAGAGCGGGTCCGTTCAGGCCTCCGCCGACGATGATCAGGTCATGTTCCATATGCCGCAATATGGCCGTGCGCGCGGGATTGTCCATGCGCCCGCCTGCCGCTACCGTCGCGCGGCAGACAAGGGGACCGCATCATGACCAAAATGACCGAACAGACAGCCGCCGATCTGGGACGCGGCATCGCCAAAGGTGAAATAGATCCGGTCACGCTGGCGGAGGATTTTCTGAATGAGATCAACGCGCACCCCATGCGCGACCGAATCTATGCACGTCTCACCCCGGATCGTGCCTTGGCAGAGGCAAAGGCCGCCAAGATGCGTGCGGAACTGGGCCTGCGCCGCCATCCGCTGGACGGCGTGCCGATCAGCTGGAAAGACCTCTATGATACTGCCGGGATTGCGACCGAGGCGGGCTCTGGTCTGTTGGCGGGGCGCATCCCCGACCAGGACGCAGAAGTGTTGCGTAACGCGACCCAGAACGGTCTGGTTTGTCTGGGCAAGACGCATATGTCTGAATTGGCCTTTTCCGGTCTGGGTCTGAACCCTGTCACCGCCACGGCCCCTTGTGTGAACGACCCCGATGCTGTTGCGGGCGGATCGTCTTCTGGCGCGGCAGCTTCTGTCGCGTTTCGTCTCGCCCCC